>OLLF01000179.1_pt1 | contig 44991 bp, 37 predicted proteins | sample 1604471 | NCBI WGS metagenome assembly OLLF01 (sample SAMEA104055714, study PRJEB20765) | soil metagenome | isolation source: soil
GACTTCACGGCCAAGCCGGTCGTTGCGCCGGCACCGCCGGCTGCCGCACCGACGGGCACGACGCCTGCGGCACCCGTGCCGACACCGCCGGCCAAGCCCACGACCCAGGCCGCTAGCGGTCCGCCGGTGCCGCTCACCCCGGCGCCCGGCGGCTAAGCCCGGCTTTTACGGTTTACGGACGGTTAAGGCCGCGCCGCCCACACTGGACACAAGATGCAGAAGGCATTGAACAGAACGCACGTCCTCCGCCTGGTCCTGGCGGCGTGCCTCTTTGCCTGCGCGGCGACGCCGGCGCTGGCCGCCGACGCGCTGAGCGTCAACAGCAATGGCGGGTATGCGCGGCTGCTCTTCACCTTCGCGCCCAAAGCCCATGTCGGCGCGGCCGTGAACGGCGGCGTGCTGACGCTGAGCTTCAGCCGCGCCACGTCGATCACAGCCGCGGCGCTGACGCAGAATCTCACCGCCTATGCCGGCGGGGCGCGTGTCGATCCGGACGGGCGCACCTATCGCTTCGCGCTCAGCCAGCCGGTGCGCATCCATGCCAGCGAAGTCGGCGGCCAGATCGCCATCGACCTGGTGCCGAACAGCTTCACCGGCAATCCGCCGGACCTGCCGCCGCTGCCGCCGCCGCCGCCCAAGACGGTGGACGTTTCCACCCTGCCGCAGATCGCGGTGCGCGCCGGCGCCTATCAGAATTTCACGCGGCTGGTGTTCGACTGGCCGCACGACGTCAAATACGCGGTGTTTCCCGGCGCCGGAAAACTCGGCATCCGCTTCGAGGCGCTGGCGCGGGTCGATGTCTCCGCCATCGCGCGCTTCGCGCCGCCCTGGGTGAAGAACGCCGCCTGGCGCATCGACGGCAAGGGCACGATCGTCGAGTTCGACACCGATGCGGCGTCGGGCTTCCACGATTTCCGCACCGGCAGCAAGATCGTCGTCGACGTGCTGGCGCCCAGGACCGACGCCGATTCCTATCATCCGCCCGGCACCGAAAAGCCGGTGATCACGGCGCTGACCGGCAAGCCGGCCGACAAGCCCTCCGCCGTCTCGGCCTCGCAGGCCGCCGCCATCGCCGCGACGGCGCAGAAGCTGGCCGATGCCAACAAGCCGCCGGCGCCGGCGACACCGGCGCCGCCGCCACCGCAACAAACCGCAGCGGCCACACCACCGGCCACGGCGCCCGCAACCACACCGGCAACCGATCCGAATGCAACGCCTGCTGCGCCGCCCACCGCCGACGCCAGCGGACAGCTGACGCGCGGCGGCGCGGTGCTGACCTTTGCCGGCGCCGCCAATCGCGGCTCCGCCGTGTTCATGCGCGGACTGACGGCGTGGATCGTGCTGCAGGGTGCGGCGCCGCTCGACGCGCTCAAGCTGAAGGCTGCGCTCAAGGATTATCCCGCCGCGGTCGAGGCGGCTTCCGCCGATGGCGTCAGCGTGCTGCGTATCACGCTGAAAAGCGCCGCCCAGATCGGCGCCCATGCCGACGGCTCGAACCTGAAAGTCGTGATCGCGGCGCAGGTCAGCGAGCAGCCCATCGCCATCGGCTTTTCGCGCAACCAGGACGACGCGACGCATTCCTCGCTGAGCACGCTGCTGCCCGGCGCCAGCCATCCCGTCACCCTCACCGATCCGGTGGTCGGCGACCAGCTCATCCTCGTGCCGTCCGCCGTCGGCCGCGCCATGATCGCGCCCCACGACTATGTCGAGTTCGGCGTTCTCCAGACGGCCTCCGGCTTGGCGCTGGCGCCGTACATCGACGATCTATCCGTCGGCATCGACCGCACGCGGGTGACCATCACCCATGCGGGTGGTCTCGCCCTGACGCCGCCGACCATGCCGGTCGCCGATTCGCCGGCCGCCATCGCGGCGCGCGGCACCGGGCCCTCCTTCCTCGACTTCGCCAACTGGTCGAAATTCACCGGCGGAAGTTTCCTGGCCACCGAGCGCCGCCTGCGCGCCGCGACCGCGCGCCTGAAGCCGGACGAGGCCAGCCATGCGCGTCTGGTGCTGGCGCGCTTCTATCTCGCCAACGGGTTTTCCGCCGAGGCGCTCGGCCTCATCGCCCTGATGCAGGCGCAGGACCCGGCGCTGCAAAGCGACCGCCAGCTGCAGACCATGCGCGCCGCCGCGGACTTCATGATGGGCCGCTACCGCGACGCCCATAACGATATCGCCGCCGCCGCGTTCGACAGCGACCGTCATGCCGCCTATTGGCGCGGCCTGATCGAGGCGGCGCAGGAGGACTGGAACGCCGCGCGCACCGATCTCGACCGCGCCGAGCCGGTGCTGAAGCAATATCCGCCCGACTGGCAGGCGCGCCAGCGCATCGCCAAGGCGCAGGCCGCGCTCGGCCAGGGCCATCTGGAAGTCGCCGACGCCGCCGTCGCGCGCCTGCCGCAGACCATCGACAAGAGCTTGCAGATCGACGCCAACGTCGTGCGCGCCCGCCTGCTGGCGGCGGAGAACCGCGGCCACGAAGCGGCCGTCCTGTTCGACGCCATCGAGCAGAGCGGCGATGCCCGCGCCGCCGCCGAGGCGATCTATTACCGCGTCGATGCCGCGCTGAAGGCCGGCGTCATGACGCCGACCGCCGCCGCCGCGGCGCTGGAGCGCCTGCGCTTTCGCTGGCGCGGCGACGTGCTGGAGATGAAGACGCTGCGCAAGCTGGCCTCACTCTATTTCACCGGGCAGCGCTGGCGCGACGGCTTGCACATCCTGCGCATCGCCGCCGCGAGCTTTCCCAACGACGACATGGCGCGCAAGGCGCAGGACGACATGCGCGGCGCCTTCGAAATGCTGTTCATCAAAGGCAAGGCCGACAAGATCCCGCCGGTCGAGGCGCTGGCGATCTTCTACGATTTCATCGACCTGACGCCGATCGGCCCCGACGGCGACGACATGATCCGCCGCATGTCCGACCGCCTGGTGGCGGTGGACCTGCTCGCGCCGGCGGAGGACCTGCTCGGCTACCAGATCGACAAGCGCCTCGATGGCGTGGCGCGCGCCCAGGTCGCGACGCGGCTGGCCATGATCTGCCTGATGGACCAGAAGCCGCAGAAGGCGCTCGACACCATCCGCTCGACGCAGATCACCACCCTGCCCGACGACGTCAACCACCAGCGCCTGCTGCTGGAAGCGCGCGCCTTCGCCGCGCTCAAGCAGTGGAACAACGCCCTCGACCTCATCGCGGTCGACGACGCCGCCGACACCGCGCGGCTGCGCGCCGACATCTATTGGGAGAGCGGCAACTGGGCCATCGCCGGGCAGAAGTCCGAAGAGCTGCTGGCGGCGCGCTGGAGCGATGCCGCGCCGCTGAACGCGAGCGAACGCGAACAGGTCATGCGCTCCGCCGTCGCCTATTCGCTGGCCAATGACGAGACCAGCCTCGACCGCTTGCGCGAGCATTTCGGCCCGAAGATGAAGGCCAGCCCCGACGGCAGCGCCTTCGCCGTCGTGGCGCAGAACATCGACGCCCACGGCGTCGCCTTCCGCGATACCGCCGCGCAGATCGCGTCGATCGACACGCTGCAGACCTTCATGAAGGACTTCAAGAAGCGCTACGCGAATGGTCCGGCGGCGGTGATGAACTGACTTCGTCTCTGACGACACCCCATACTCACCATGGCCGGGCTTGACCCGGCCACCCATCTCTCCGCCCCGCACAAGTGAGTCTCTGGCGCGCAGACGCGCGCCGGCTGGGTGGCCGGGTCAAGCCCGGCCATGGTGAGTTAGGTGGGTTTGCTGTTGGCCTTCTTCTTCTCCACACCCAGCACCTCGTCGAGCCACGCCACTGCGCGCCCCGCGATCTTTTCCCAGCCGGGTTCGTCGATCAGCCAGTGGCTGTGGTTCGGGACGTCCTCGTAGACGGCGCCGCGATAGCGCTCCGCGATGCGCCGCACCGTCGAGGGCGGGTTGATGCGGTCGTGCTGGCCGGTGAGGCACAGGACCGGACAGGTCACGTCGGCGGCCTTGACATGCGAGGCGCGCTTGGCATCCCAGCCCCAATGCATGATCTCGAACGTCGCCAAGCCCGACTCCGGCACGAAGCCGGCGAAGACGCGCTTGCGCTGCGCGGGCGGCAGCCGGTCGAGCGAATGCGACGCGGCGACGTCGTAATCGGGATTGAGCACCTGGTTGGTCAAATTGCCGGCCAGCATCATGGTCTGCGCCGAGGCGATCTCGAACAGGGTCGACGGCATGATGCCCCAGGGCGCGCAGGGCGCCAGCAGCACCAGCGCGCGCGCCGAAACCTTTGCCGCCAGCATCTGCGCGAGCAGACCCCCCAGCGAATGGCCGAGCAGGACGGGCGCCGCGCCCAAACCGCCGATGAAGGTTTCGAGATCCTGCGCGTAGTCGGCGAGGCTGGTCTTGCCCAGCGCGCGATCCGGCTTTTGGCCTTCATCGTGATGGCGCAGCGTCGGGACGTGGACCTTGTAGCCGGCGGCTTCGAAAGGTTTGCGGAAATCGTCGAACGCCCAGGCGGCGCAGAACGCGCCATGGATCATGACGATGGGCGGGCGCTTTTTGCCGGTCACGCGACCGGGCCGGCGACATTGCGGAAGGCGGCGATGACCTTGGCGTAGGTGTCGCGCTTGAACGGCACGATCAGGCGCGGCAGGGCCTCGAGCGCCAGCCATTTCCAGGCGCCGAATTCGGGCTCGGCGGTGCGGATATTGATGTCGCTGTCCTCGCCGGTGAAGCGCATGGCGAACCATTTCTGGCGCTGGCCGCGATAGCGCCCGTGCAGCGCCACGCCGAGCAGATGCGGCGGCAGGTCGTAGGTCAGCCACTCATCCATTTCGCCCAGGATGGTCGCCTTGCCGGTGCCGGTTTCTTCTTCGAGCTCGCGCAACGCCGCCTGCGCCGGCTCTTCGCCGTCGTCGATGCCGCCCTGCGGCATCTGCCAGCCCTCGATGGTCTGGTCGATGCGGCGGCCGACGAAGACCAGACCCTCCTTGTTGACGAGCATGATGCCGACGCAGGGCCGGTAGGGCAGATCGTCATGTTTGAGGTAACCGCCGGGGCGGGGCATGGCGCAATCGATCGGGTTTATTTTTTCGGGAGAACTATGGCCGATGCGGGCACCAGAACAAAGCCCCGGCCGGGCAGGCCCTGCGCCCACTGGGTGACGCGCTCGATGGTGATGGGGCGGATGAAGCCCGCGCCGGAGGCCGAGCCGTGCGCGCGCGCCGCGTTCTCGAGCTCGGAGAGCTCGCGGTCGATCTCCATCGCGGTCTCGATCGTGTCGATGGTCGCGGTCGCCTGGGCGAAGGAGACGCCGGTGCGCGCCGCGACGTCGGGCGCCGCGGAGTGGCTGGCGCCGCCATTGTCGAAGAACAAAAGGCCGCGGCGCGAGAGATAGGTCAGCACCGGTTCCAGCGAATCGGAATCGGACATCAGCCGGCCGCCGAGCAGGTTGGTGACGCCGGTGTAGCCGGTGAAGCGCGTCAGCGACCACACCAGGCGTTCGGTATTGGCATCCTCGCCGACGCCGGAGCGCAGCGTGTGCGGGCCGGGATCGCTGTCGGGGAAATCGTAAGGTTCCATCGGAACTTCGACCAGCACTTCGTGGCCTTCGCGGCGCGCCTCGCCGACCCAGCGCTGCACGTCGGAGGCGTAGGGCGCGAAGGCGAGCGTGACCTGCGGCGGCAAGGCGGCGAGCGCCGCGGCCGTCATCTTGGCGCTGATGCCCAGGCCGCTGATGACGATGGCGATGCGCGGGCGGCCATTGTCGAGCGCCGGCGCCGCATAGGCGCGCTGCGGCGGGGTGCCGTCGGCGGCGATGCGCGGCAATGGACCGTTGTCGGTCTTCTCGATCAGCGCCGGATCGGCGACCAAGGCGCTGCCGGCATAGACCGCCTGGGTGACGTCGGGCGGCACGATGGCGGGCGGCGGCACGGGCTCACCCGGCTTGGCCGCGGGATTGGCCGGCGTCGCGGGCGTGACCGGCAGGGGGCGCAGCGGCATGGTCGCGACGCTGCCGGGGCGTTCGGGAAGCGTGAAGCGCACCATCGGCTCGCCGGCGCGCGGATCGCCCCACACGGCGACGACGATGGCGAACAGGACGAGCGCGGCGAAGACGGCGAAATAGGCCAGGGCGAGCAGGCGCAGTCCCCGCCGTGGCCGGGCATCCGCGATATCGCCGGTCATGCTGCTCGCAGCCATGGCGGCAGGATAGCGCGATTTACGGTTACGGAGCGGTTAATGAAGTCCATTCACGCATGGTCCGGCGCCACCGCGCGCACCGCCAGCGTCTTGTGCAGGACGGCCAGGGCCGTCGCGAGCTGGAAATCATCATAGGTCCGCCCCGCGGCGGGCTCGATCGCCTTGCCGAGCGGCTTGGCGGGCGGACCTTCGGCCAGGAGGTGGTGCGGCAGTTCCTCTTCGCGCTCATATTCGGGCGCGCCGGGGCCGCCGGAGACCACGATGTCGGGCACGATGCCGGTGACCTGGATCGAGCGGCCGGCCGGCGTGTAGTAGCGCGCCGTGGTCATGTGCAGCGCCCCGCCCTCGCCATTGTCGAGCGGCATGATCGACTGCACCGAGCCTTTGCCGAAGGACAGCGTGCCCAGCACCGTGGCGCGGTGATGGTCCTGCAGCGCGCCGGCGACGATCTCCGACGCCGAGGCGGTGCCGCCATTGATCAGGAGGACGACCGGCTTGCCGTCGGCGATGTCGCCGTAATGGGCGTCGTAGCGCTCGATGTTGTCGCGGCCACGGCCGCGCACCGAGACGATCTCGCCGTCGTTGAGGAAATCGTCCGAGACGTCGATGGAGGCCTGCAGCACGCCGCCGCCATTGTCGCGCAGGTCGATGACGAAGCCCTTGAGCGAGGGGCCGATCTGGCGCTTCAGCGCCGCGACCGCGAGGCGCAGGTCCGGATCGGTGCGGTCGGAGAACGCCACGATCTTGATGTAGCCGACATCGCCTTCGCGGCGGTAGGTCAGCCGTTCCACCTCGATCGCCTCGCGCGTCAGCTTGACGTCGAACGGGGCCGCGGCGCCGCGCGCGATACCGAGCGCCACCTCGGTACCGACCGTGCCGCGCATGCGCGTCGAGACGTCGTCGAGCGTATGGCCTTTCATCGCCACGCCGTCGACGGAGACCAGGATGTCGTCGGCCTTGAGGCCGGCGCGGCTGGCGGGCGTATCGGGGATCGGCGCGATCACCTTGGCGAGGCCGTCCTTCACCGTCAGCATGATGCCGACGCCGCCATAGGCGCCGGCGGCGCGGGTCTGCATCGCCTCATAGGTCTTGGGATCGAAATAGCTCGAATGGGCGTCGAGATTGCTGAGCATGCCGCCGATGGCGCCTTCGACCAGGCGGCGGTCCTCCGGCTTTTCGAGATAGTTGTCGCGCACCCGCTCGAAGGCGAAGCCGAAGCGCGACAACTGACTCTCGGTCCCGAACAGCGGGATGGCGCCATAGGCGAAATGCGTCGCCGCCAGCGCCAGGCCGAAGCCCGCCACCGCGCCGAACGCCACCAGGAACAGCCGGTTCATGGTCTCCCCGCCAGCCGTTCCGTCAGTTCGCCGCCGGCTTGCCGGCCAGCGCCACCTTGCCGTGCAGCATGTCCAGCGCATAGGAGAGCTGGAAGTCGCTCGGCTTGCCGTCGGCGCCGGTCTTGGGCAGCGTGGACGGCGGACGGATGATCGTCTGGTTGGCCTTCGGCTTGACCGGCTCGCCGGCCAGGTGGCCCGGCAGGTCGGCTTCGCTGGGACGGGCGATCTTCGGAATGTCGTCTTCCTGGCCCGACGCCACCATGATGTCGGGGATGATGCCCTGGGCCTGGATCGAATGGCCCGACGGCGTGTAGTAGCGCGCCGTCGTCAGGCGCAGCGCGCCGCCGCCTTCGCCGAGCGGGATGATGGTCTGCACCGAGCCCTTGCCGAACGAGGTCATGCCCAGGATCGTCGCGCGGTGATGATCCTGCAGCGCGCCGGCGACGATCTCGGACGCCGACGCGGTGCCGGCATTGACGAGGACGATGACCGGCTTGCCGTCGGCGATGTCGCCGGGATGGGCGTCGTAGCGCTGGGTGTCGTCGGCGTGACGGCCGCGGGTCGAGACGACCTCGCCGTCGGTGAGCAGATCGTCGGAGACCTGCACCGCCTGGTCGAGCAACCCGCCCGGATTGTTGCGCAGGTCGAGGACATAGCCCTTCAGGCTCGGCCCGATCTGGCGCTTGAGATCGCGCACCGCGTTCTCCAGGCCCGAGGCCGTGTTCTCGTTGAAGCCCGGCATGCGGATGTAGCCGATGTCGCCTTCGCGGTGCCAGCGCACTTCGTCGACCGCGACGACGGCGCGCGTCAGCGTCACGTCGAACGGCTTTTTCGGCGCAGTCTTGTCGCCGGTGCGCAGGATGGTGAGGGTGATCTTGCTGCCCGTCGGCCCGCGCATCTTGTCGATGGCGTCGTTGAGATTCATGCCCTGCACCGAGGCGCCGTTGATGGCGGCGATGTAGTCGCCGGCCTTGAGCCCGGCCTTGGCGCCCGGCGTGTTGTCGATCGGCGAGATGATCTTGACCAGGCCGTTCTCCATCGTCACTTCGATGCCGATGCCGCCGAACGATCCACGGGTCTGGATCTGCATGTCGGCGAAGGCCTTGGGATCCATGTAGCTGGAATGCGGGTCGAGATTGGAGACCATGCCCTCGATCGCGGCATTGATCAGTTCGCTGTCCTCGACGGGACGGACATAGTTGGCGCGCACCCGCTCGAAGGCGTCGCTGAACAGGTCGAGCTGGCGGTAGGCGCTCATGTCGCCCGCGCCATGCGCCGCCGGCAGAAGGCCGAGCGCCGCGATGAAACCGACGACCATGCCGAGGCCGACGAATGCAAACTTCTTCATGATCTCTTTGCCTTCCTTAGATCGAGGCCCAGCTGGCTCGCGGGACTTAGCGCCCGCCCGTTCTGACGCAATTCGAAGTAGAGCGCGCCATTCTGGCCCATTTGCGGCGCATTTCCCATCAGGGACATGCCTGACGGCATGATGCCCACCGGCTCGCCCGCCAGCACCAGATCGCCCGGCTTTACCGTGATCCGGTCCAGCCCCGCCAGCACCAGATCGTAGCCAGCGCTGACTTCCAGGATCAAGACTTGTCCGTTCTTATGGTAAGGACCGGCGAAAAGCACCTCGCAATCGGCCGGTGCGACGACCTGCGCGCCGGCGGCCGCGGCGAAGGTCACCCCCGGGCCCTGCCCGGTTCCCGCGCCCGAAAGCATGGTTCCCACCACCGGCTGCAGCAAAGCGCCGCGCGGGCCGGCGTTTGCGGCATTTTGCGCCGTGACCAGCACCACGCTCTGCTGGGCCGGGCGGGCGCGCAGTTCGGCGACCTTGGCCAGCAGGACTTCGAGATTGGCGGCCTCGCCGGCGATCACGGTCAGCCGGGTGCGAAGCGCGCCATAGGCCGCGTCGGCACTGACGGCCTGCGCATCCTTGATCGCGAGAAGTTGATGGAGCTCGCCGCGGGCATGGACAAGCTGCGCGGCGTTGCGCACGCCGTCGGCGCGCCTGGCGATCAGCGCGATGCGGGTGCGCTTGAGCTCGTCGATGCGGCGCGCCAGCGCGGCGGCGCTGCCGTAGACGTCGGGCAGCGAGGCGCCGACCAGCATGGCGCCGCGCGCCGCGCCGAGGGCGTCGTCGGGACGCAGCGCCAGGGCAGGCGGCGTGTCGTGCTGCAGCCGCTCGATCACCGCCAGGAGCCGCGCCACCGCGATGCGGTCATGGGCGAAGCCGGCGGATAGCTTCCTGTCCTCTGCCGCGAGGCGCACGATGGCGGCGTCGAGCACGATCTTCTGCTTCTCCAGCGCCTGCACGCGTGCGGCGGTCGTGATCAGCTTGCGGCGCAGCGCCTCGGCCTGCGCCTTCAGCGCATCGCGGTGCGCCTTGGCGGAATCGGCCAGCGGCTTGCCCTTGGCGAGGTCGCCCTTCAGGCGCTTGAACTGATCGGCGGTCGAGGGCAGGTGCGCCGCGTCCTGCGCCGGCAGGGCGTGCGATAGGTCCGGCAGCGGCTCGACGGTCGGCACGGCGACCGGCGGCGGCGCGGTGTGTGCGACATGCGGCCTGGCGTGCGGCGCGCGATGCGGCGGCTTCTTCGCGGCAAGCAACAAGGGCGCGCAGGCGAGCGCGATGGCGAAGGTGCAAAGCAGTCTTGAAATCGTTTTACCTCCCCAGCATGGGGAGGTCGAAATGCGAAGCATTTCGGGTGGGGAAGTCTCTCCCGCAAAAGGCACGCCCCCACCCGACGCGCTGCGCGCGTCGACCTCCCCATGCTGGGGAGGTGAAGGGTCAAGCATCGTCAACACACCTCCACCAGGCTGTGTCCCGTCATCTGTGGTGATTTCTCCAGTCCCATCAGGTCCAGCAGCGTCGGCGCGACATCGGCGAGGCGGCCATTGGCGAGCTTTATGCCCGGGCGCGCGTGGACGGCGATGACCGGCACGTCGAGCGTGGTGTGGGCGGTGTGCGGTTCGTGCGTCACCTGGTCCTTCATCAACTCGACATTGCCGTGATCGGCGGTGACCAGGAGAACGCCGCCGGCCTTCTCGATAGCGGCGCGCAGGCGCCCGAGGCAGATGTCGATCACCTCCACCGCCTTGATCGCCGCGTCCATGATGCCGGTGTGGCCGACCATGTCGGGATTGGCGAAGTTGACGACGATGAGATCGTATGTGCCGCCGGCGATCGCCTCTTCGAGCTTGGCCATGACCTCGAAGGCGCTCATCTCGGGCTTGTGGTCGTAGGTCGCGACCTTGGCGCTGGGCACCAGGATGCGGTCCTCGCCGTCGAACATCGCCTCGCGCCCGCCGTTCAGGAAGAAGGTGACGTGGCCGTATTTCTCGGTCTCGGCGATGCGCAGCTGCTTCAGCCCGCGCGCGGCAATGAGCTCGCCCAGCGTGCCGGTGACGTTCTGGGACGGGAACAGCGCCGTCATCAGCTTGTTCAGATCGTCGGAGTACTCCGTCATGCCGGCGGCGGCGCCAAAGCGCACCACGCGGGCGCGTTCGAAACCGGTGAAACCCGTGTCGAGCAGCGCCAGGCAAATCTCGCGCGCGCGGTCGGCACGGAAATTGGCGAACAGCAACGCGTCGCCGTCCGACATGCCTTCGTAATCGCCGAGCACGCTAGGCAGGACGAATTCGTCGCCGACATCGTGGGCGTAGGAGGCGGCGATGGCGGCCTGCGCGTCGGCGAACTTTTCGGCTTTGGCATCGACCAGCGCGTCATAGGTTTTGGTGAGGCGGTCCCAGCGCTTGTCGCGGTCCATGGCGTAGTAGCGCCCCGACACGGTGGCGAGGCGGACGCCGGCGCGGCCGGCGATGGAGTCCTCGAAGGTTTTCGCAAAGGCGGCCGCGCTTCTTGGCGGCGTGTCGCGGCCGTCGAGGAAGGCGTGCACGAAGACCGGCACCTGCGCCGCGGCGAGCGCGCGCACCAGCGCGGCGATGTGGTCCTGGTGGCCGTGCACGCCGCCGGGCGACATCAGGCCCATGACGTGGACGGCGCCCTTGGAGGCGCGCACCTTGGCGATGAGATCGACGAGCGCCGGACGCGTGGCGAGGCTGCCGTCCTCGATGGCGAGATCGATGCGCGGCAGATCCTGGGCCACGACGCGGCCGGCGCCGATGTTCATGTGCCCGACTTCGGAATTGCCCATCTGGCCGGTGGGTAGGCCGACGGCGCGGCCGGACGTTGCCAGAAGGGCATGCGGCGAGTCCGCCAGCATGCGGGCGTAGTTCGGCGTGGCCGCTGCGGCGATGGCGTTGTCGACCGTCTCCGGCCGCCAGCCCCAGCCGTCCAGGATGCACAGCACGGCGGGACGGGGACGGGGTGACGCGGGCGCGGAGGACATGGGGCGAAAATAGGTAGACACCGACTCCATGTCTATTCGCGAGGTGCGCCCATAAAAAAAGACGGGCTTCGCGGCCTGGCGAAACCCGTCTGGTTGCCTGCTGGCCGGCAAGCGCAAGGCCAAGGCCAACCGCGAGCACTCCACTCCAACCCACTGGTCCGCCGGCGCCCCGGGTTGTCAGCCCTTAAGAGCGCCCGATGCGCACGGGCGCGCATCCGGAACCTGTTGTGCCCGCGCTAGATTCGCTTGCGCATGACGGCCTCGTTTCCTCCTGGGACAAATGGGGTACGAAAACCGGGATTCAAGTACAGGTTGTAGGAATATTTGTGACGTATTGTCAGTTGTAGACACCCCACCCTCCTGTCATGGCCCGCGAATGCGGGCCACCCAGTTGGGTCAAACACCGTTCTGACAGCGTTGGGCGGCGTCACCTGGGTGGCCCGCATTCGCGGGCCATGACAATTTTTGCAAAGAGCTCGACTTGCCGGGAAGAACTTGCCGGGAGGCGGTTAGAAGCCGGAAGGGGCGTTCTTAGACTGTTGAAAATACAGGGGAATTTTCGAGACCGCCCCGGCACGATCCTCGCAAGGAGGGACGCGGAATCATGCCAGAGAGCAGAACCGCCTCATGCGCCGCGCACTCTATATACGACTCGCCTGCCTCGTCCTCGGCGCCAGCCTGGCGGCGGCGCCCGTGCCGGTGTTCGCGTTCAGCCGCGTCAAGGACCTGGTCGAGGTCGAGGGCATCCGCGACAACATGCTGGTCGGCTATGGCCTGGTGGTCGGCCTCAACGGCTCGGGCGACAGCCTGAAGAACGCGCCGTTCACCCAGCAGAGCCTGCAGACCATGCTGGAGCGCATGGGCGTGAACACCCGCGGCCAGACCATGCAGACCAAGAACATCGCCGCCGTGATGGTGACCGCGAACCTGCCGGCCTTCGCGGCCTCGGGCACGCGCATCGACATCTCGGTCAGCGCGCTGGGCGACGCCAAGAGTCTCCAGGGCGGCACCTTGCTCGTCACCTCCATGTTCGGCGCCGACGGGCAGATCTATGCCGTGGGCCAGGGCCCGGTGGCGATCGGCGGCTTCACCGCCGGCGGCGACGCCGCCAGCGTGACGCGCGGCGTGCCGACGGCGGGACGCATCGCCAACGGCGCCATCGTCGAACGCGAAATCGGCTTCTCCCTCGCCTCGCAGCACACGCTGCGCCTGTCGCTGCGCAATCCCGACCTCACCACCGCGTCGCGCATCGCGGCGGCGCTCAATGCCTATATCGGCGGCGGCGTCGCCGAGGCCACCGATCCCGCGACCGTGCGGCTGACCGTGCCGGACGGCTATCCCAGGGGTGTCATGGGTCTCCTCACCGACCTGGAGCAGGTCAAGGTCGATCCCGACGAGACGGCGCGCGTCGTCATCGACGAGCAATCGGGCGTGATCGTGATGGGCGCGGACGTGCGCATCTCCACCGTCGCCATCGCACAGGGCAATCTCACCATCCGCGTCACCGAGACGCCGCAGGTCAGCCAGCCGGCGCCGTTCTCCAACACCGGCACGACGACCACCGTGCCGCGCACGCAGATCCAGATCGACGACGGCAAAGGCAACAAGATGGCCGTGCTGCATGAAGGGGTGTCTTTGCAGAGCCTGGTCGACGGACTGAATGCGCTGGGCGTGGGCCCGCGCGACATCATCTCCATCCTGCAGGCGATCAAGGCGGCGGGCGCGCTGCAGGCCGACATCCAGGTGATCGGATGATGGGCGGCGTCGACACCAGCGGCGCGATGACGGCGTTGCAGGCGCCGGCGCTGGCGCTGCCGGGCCGCACCACCGATCCCGCCGTCGCCAAGCGCGCCGCCGAGCAGTTCGAGGGCGTGTTCATCACGCAATTCCTGGGCGAGATGTTCGCCGGCATCTCCAGCGACGGCCCCACCGGCGGCGGCCAGGGCGAGGAAATGTTCCGCTCGCTGATGCTCGACGAATACGGCAAGCAGTTCGCGGCGCAGGGCGGCTTCGGCCTGGCGGCCTCGGTGCAGCGCGAGCTGCTCAAAACGCAAGAGGCGGCCCATTGAACCCGGTCCCCACCAACGAACGCATCGAGCGGCTGGTCAAGCTGGCCGAGCGGCTGATCGAAGCCATCGAGGGCGACATCGCCGCGCTGAAGGCCGGCAAGCCGCAAGCGATGCGCACCACCGATCCGGAGATCCAGAAGCTGTCGGCGCTGTACGGCCGCGAGGCGCAGGGGCTGACTGCCGATGCCGCCAAGTCCGCGCCGGCGCCGCTGCGCGCGCGCTTCGCCGAGACGACGAGGAAATTCCGCGAGCTTTTGCAGCTGCACGCCCGCATGCTGACGCGGGTGCGCAATGCGTCCGAAGGCATGATCAAGGCGATCAGCGCCGAAGTCGACCGCCGCGCCGCGCCGACGCGGACGTATAATCCCCGCGCCGCCTCCTACGGCAAGCCGGCGCAGGCGATGGTGTTCAACAGCGTGGTGTAGGTTTCAGATTTGCGACCCGTCGAAGGCCCGCTAGGGATTCGCCGGGATGCGAACGACGGTTGGCGCAGGCGGCTGCGGAGCGTTCGGCGGCGCGAACGTGAAATAGAGGCAGATCGCGCCAACGGCAAAGCCGGCGGCGCCAAACCAAAAGCCCCATCGGCCATAAAAATCACGCCGGCGTCCCTGTTTGGCCAGCTTGATCATCATGGGCTCGCTCGTTTTCAGGACGTCATACGCCTCGACAAGCTCCTTGAAATTCGTCGCTGACACGACAGCGTAGATTTTGACGCGGTCTTTTCTATTTTCGCCCCGGGTATTGAGAACTTTCGCCCTGATATCGAGAACCTTCAAAGCGATATCGCGAAACTCCGGAACCACCGCAAGAATTGCGTCGTAGCCGAGCTTTTCCTCCATGAGGTCCAGCTGGATGGCTATTTTTGCCGAAGCCGCATCGATGGCATCGTGCCTGGCGCGATGGCAGTCAAATTCGGCGTCCGCCAGGAGTTTGGGGATTTCAGGAGAGGCCGGGTCCGTCGTGATCTTCTGGATAAGGTCGACAAGCCGCCGGCCGCCGTAGCGAAGCTCTTTCACAGCGGGAACGACGATGTCCCTGCAGACCTGTTCCGCGAGTTTGATATCCGTTTCTGCCAAATCCCATTCCGTTCGAATGGTATCCAGCACCCTGATTTGTTCGGGTGTCAGCGACATTCAGCAACCAGATTTGGTGGACTAAGAAATTTTGCGGCTCAGGCGCGCAGCAGCCTTGTCGCCCTGCGCCGAGAGATCGGAAAGCCCCTTTTCATTCAGATAACGACCATTCTGCACGGAGACGTTGCCGCGTGTGTAGCGCTTCACGATCTGCTGGGTAGCTTGTTCACTGGCTTCCTCGTAGTCAGCGAGCGAGAACCATGCGTATGTTTTGCGGATGAAATTCAGCATGGCCACTCCTTCTCCCGCCGAGGGCCCCGAATCGAAAAAAGCCGGGCGACCTAGCACGGCTGTCGAACAAGGGTCAATCGCGGAACTGCGAATCACCCTAACTATAAAAGGTAAATACTATAAATAGTCATGTCCAGTAATATACCTACAAGTTGTAGTACACCTCCAATTGGTTGCGCACAGGAAACGCGGCGAGTGCCTTAGATAGGTGCATCTGGGCAGTTTTCCAGGGGCCAAGGCTTCCCCCCTACTGGTCAAAGCTTATCGAAACGACGCTTCGTCCAAATCGGGCAAAAATTGATCAGGCCAGCAAGCTCAGCGCCAGCGACGCATTGCTCGCCTGGCTTTGCAGGTAGGGCGAGACGCTGCTGCCGGTGATGCCGGGGCCCACGGTCGGCGCGGCCGGCGTGTTGGTCTTCTGATACGCGGTCTGGATCGATGACAGCACGCCGAGCAACTGGCCGCGCGCCACGTCGGCGCCGACCTTGCTCGACAGGTCGAAGCTGGAGCCGAGGCCCAGGCCGAAGGCCTGCGACGTGGGCGTGGCGGCGGCCGAGGATGATGTGCTCGCGGTCTTCGCGGTCGACGGCGCCGACAGCGTGCCGGCGGGGATGCCGAGCCGCGCCAGGGCGTCGAAATCCTTGGGGCCGGCGACGAGGCCGAGCGTGACGCCGGCATTGACCGCGATCTTCAGCCCCGCCGCGCCGCCGGTGTAGTTCACCGAGGCCTTGCCGTAGGTCTGCAGCTGGATGTTGATCTTGGTGGCGAGCGATTGCAGCGTCTCGCCCTTGTCGATGGTGATGGTCGCGGTGCGCGTCGCGGTGCCGGAGAACTGGATCTTGAACGAGTCGCCGGCGCGCAGCGTGGTCTGCGCCGTCAAATCCACCGTCTGGTTCGGATTGATGCTGCCGCGCGGCAGGCCGAGCGCGTCGAGCACGCTGGAGCCGCTGTTGTCGACCGTGATGCCGGTGCCCGACGAGATGCCGTCGAGGCCGCCATACTGTTTCGTCCAGTTGATCGTGCCGCTGCTCGAGAGCGCGGTGGCGAACGCGTTGCTGACATTGGCGACGTTGCGCGACTGGCCGGCGAAGGTGCCGGTGGTCGAGCCCGTGAGGTAGACCGTGCCGTCGGACCCGACGGCGACGCCGCCGCCCTTGTCCTGTCCCCCTGTGCCGACATAGCTGACGAAGCCGGAGGCCGCCGTGGCGCCCTGGTCGGTCAGATTGAAGACGAAGGCGTCGCTGCCGCCGGAACTGGCCGCGGCGACCGTCGCGGTGCCGCCGGCGGTGAGCGCGGCGTTCTGCGTCGTGCCGGAGATGTAGAGCTGGTTGCCCGAGACGGTGAGGCCGCCGATGCCGCCGCCGTTCTGCAGATCGCCGAGGTCGGACGTCCATACCGGCGCGGTGGTGGCGTCGCCATTGGCGTATTTCGAAACGATGGCGTGGCCGTTCTGCACGCTGGCGACATAGAGGCTGCCGTCGGCGGCCGAGGCGGTGGCCGCGACCGTGTCGGCGGCGGTGGTGCCGAACTGTTTTTCGTAGACCAGCTTGCCCTTGCTATCGAGCTTGGCGACATAGGCGTCGGCACCGCCGACCTTGGCCTGGCCCGAACCGATGACGCCGCCCGAGACCTGGCCGCCGATGAAGACGTTGCCCGAGGCGTCGACGCTGACCGCGGCGGCCTGGTTGCTCGCCAGGGTCTGGAGCTGCTTCACCCAGGTCTGGTTGCCGTTGGTGTCGTACTTCGCGACGTAGGTGTCGGTGTTGCCGTCGGTGACCGAGGTGGTGGCCAGCGCGGCGTTGGTGGCGCCGGCGACGACGACGCCGCCGGTGGGATCGAGCGACAGCGAGGTGCCGCTGGCCGTGCCGGTGCTGCCCAGCAGGCGCGTCCACAACACGTTGCCGGCGGAATCGTATTTGGTGAGATAGGCGTCCTGGTCGCCCTGGTTGACCTGGTTGCCGAAATCGCCGGTGGCGTTGCCGACGACATAGACGTTGCCGGCGCCGTCGACCGCCGTCGCCTGCGCCGTGGTGGTGCCGCTGGTCGGCTTGGCGTTGACGCTGAGCGTGCTGGTCGGCGACGTGTCCAGATCGGAGAGCTTGAGCAGGCGGCCCTGTTGGTCGGCGGCCTGCGAGGCGGTCGCGGTGGTGCCGCTGGTGGTCTTGGTGCTGGTCGTCGTCGCCGCGGCAAGGCCGGTCGAGCCCGCGAGATAGAGCGACGGCGCCGCATCGGCGGCGGAGAGGCTCACCTGCTCGCTGCCGCCGGGCGAGACCTGCAGGCCGTAGGTCGCCTTGGTGGGATCGAGCAGCGTGCCGGCGGTGAGGACTTTCTGAAAGCGCGTCGCGAAACCGCCGGCCGACAGGGTCTGGTTCACGTAAGAGACGACGTTGTCGAGCGTCAGGGGGCCTTGGATCTGCGACAGGTCGATGGCGACGTTTGTGGTCGCGCCGCCCTTCTTGACCGCGATGGTGAAGCTGTCCGACGGGCTGAGGCCCGGCAGCGCGGTGCCGAGATTGGCGTTGTTGGTCAGCGTTTTCGTCGCATAGTCGAACGAGCCGAACGGCACCACGACGCTGGACGTCACCGAGGCGGAGGGGTTCGCCGCCTGCAAGGTGAAATTGTTGAACGTCGTCTTCGAGATGAAGCTCTGCACCTGGGAGAGGCCGGTCTGGAAACGCGCGTTGAGGCCGGCGAGCTGGCCCGCCGTCATGTCCGGGCGCTGGCCCATCTTGGCGATATAGGCGAGCGTGCTGACCGCCGAATAGAGCGAGAAGAGCTTCTGGTTGTCCTGCTCGGTCTTGGCGTCGGCCTTCGACGAGGTGCTGAGCGGCACGTTGGAGGTGTCGAGGAAATTCGTCGTCGACAAAACCTTGGCGTCCATCGCCGATTGGGCGGGCTGGGCCGCCTGCCAGGGCGGCGCATCCTTGGCCGTCGCACTGGTCGACTTGTTCGCAAGGCCGCTGAGCGCCGACGACGCAGCGTTGTTCGCCGGCGTGGCCGTCGCGCCAAGCTTCGCCTGGTAGAAGCTGAGCAGCAGATTCGGATCGAGACCAATCGACACGCGTGGGGACGCCTTGTGAGACCAATGCGGGAGTGTCGCGCGCTGCGCGTTAACGTCGTGCTAAGGCCTGGCCAACGTGCTTAAGCGGGCCTTAACGGGCGCTGCGCGAGAGTGGCCCCATGCACGCACATGCCGACAACTATGAGCAGGGGTTGAGGCTTTCCGCCTCGGGCCGCCACGTCGAAGCCATCGAACAGTTCGAGCGCGCGCTGGGCGCCCGGCCCGACGACGCGCGGGTGCTGTTCGCGCTCGGCAATACGGCGCGGACGCTGGGCATGGCGGGGCCGGCCGCGGAATTCTTCCGCCGCGTGCTGGCGCAGGAGCCGGCGCGGCTGGAGGCGACCGTGGCGCTCGCCAATCTGCTGCGGGCGGAGGGGCAGTTGCCGGCGGCCGAGGCGCTGCTGGCGCCGGCGCTGGCGCGCGATCCGCAGGCGCCTGAGTTGTGGCTGACGCTGGGCTCGACCTGGCGCGAGATGGGCGACACCGCCCGCGCCGCCGAGCATTATCGCGAGGCGCTGGCGCTGAAACCCGATTATGCCGCGGCGCTGGCCAATCTCGCCGACGTGCTTTGCGATGACGGCGCGCATGCCGAGGCGCTGGCGCTGTATGGCCGCGCGCTGAAGAGCGAGCCCGGCAACGCGCAGGCGCGGATGAACCGCGCGGTGCTGCATCTGCTGACCGGAAACCTGAAAGAGGGCTGGCGCGACTATGCCGCGCGGCTGACGATCGCCGGCAAGGCGCCGGTGCCCGAGCATGCGCTGGCACGCTGGACCGGCGGTTCGCTGAAGCGCACGCGGCTGCTCGTCACCGCCGAACAGGGCGTGGGCGACCAGGTGATGTTCGCGAGCCTGCTGCCCGAGCTGGCGGCGCGCGCGGCGCGGGACGGCGGTTCGATTCTTTTGGAATGCGAGCCGCGGCTGGTTTCGCTGTTCGCGCGCTCGTTTCCGGGCGTGACGGTGCACGCGTGGGACCTGGAGACCAGGGGCGGCGTCACGCGGGCGCGTTACGGCTGGCTGAAACAGGCCGGCGGGGCGAACGCGTTCATCGAGATGGGCAGCCTGCCGAAGGTTCTGCGCGGCTCGATCGAGGCATTCCCCAAACCCCATGTGTTTTTGAAACCCGATGCGGGCGAGATGGCGCGCTGGGGCGGGCTGTTCGCCAGCATCGGTCCGGCGCCGTTCATCGGCGTGTGCTGGCGCAGCGGCAAGGCAGGTGGTCATCGAGACCTCCAATATGCGCCGCGCGAGGCCTGGGCCGCATTCATCGCGCGGCTGCCCGGGACGGTTGTGAGCGTGCAATACGATGCCGGCGAGGACGAGATCGAAGAATTGGCGCAGATGGCGCAGCGCGGCATCGTGCGCTTAGGCGATCTCGACCAGAAGCAAGAGCTCGACCGCGCGGCTGCGATGCTGGCTTCGCTCGACGCAGTGGTGACGGCGCCGACGGCGGTGTCGTGGCTGGCGGCGGGCGCGGGGGTCGATACCTACAAGGTGCTTTACGACACGAGCTGGACGGGTTTTGCGAAAGGCTACGAGCCATTCGCGCCGGCCTGCGAGCTGATGATGCCGGATAGGCCCGGCGACTGGGCGGGCGTGTTTGCGAAAACGCTGAAACGCTTGCAAGAACGCCTTTAATCCACACACATCCATCAACGTCATCGCCCGGCTTGTCCGGGCGACCCATGAACACCGTCTAAACAGGATAAAGCGCGGCACCTTCCGCGCTATGTTCTGCACCGTTTGTGTGCATGTGTCGCCCGGACAAGCCGGGCGATGACGAACTTTTTGAAGTTAGAGCGCCGCCCTGACGCGCGCACCGGCGCCGTGCAGCGCCTGGGCGAGATCGGACGCGATGCGGGCGGGGCCGCCGCCGTCGATGGTCATCAGGCCGGCGACGCGCATCTCGCGGCGGCGCGACGCGTCGTTCAGCAGCGACGAGACGCCGTGCGAGATGGTTTCGTCCAAGACCGCTTCGGCGACGCCGAGCGAGGCGCCAATGCCGGCCTGCTCGAAGGCCGAGGCCGACAGGGCGTGGTCGGTGCTCAAGCACAAATACAAGGCGGGCACGCCGAAGGCGGCGAGCTCGTAGGCCGTGACGCCGAAGGCGGCGAGCGCGAGGTCGGCGCGGGCGAATTCGGTGGCGAGGTCGTCGGCGCCCTCGATGGTCTCGAAATTGGAGCGCAGCGCCACGATCTGGCGCGCCACGGTGGAGCGATTTTCCACCCCGGGGCCGATGACGAAGCGGGCGCGGAAGACGGGATCGAGTTTGGCCAGCGCGCGGGCGCTGCGCAGCGTCAAGCCGAGGGGATCGCTGCCGCCCATGGTGACGAGCAGCGTGGGGCGGCCGGCCTGCGGGCGCGCGGCCGCAGTCTGATTGGCGCCGAGCAGCGACCATTCCCAGCCGATGCGCGGCTCGCAATGCGAGCCGGACCAGTCGAGCGTCTCGGCCTGGGGCACGGGCGGATAATAGGCGAAGTCGGCGGCGAGGCGGCGCTCGGAGGCGTCGTCGACCACGGCGGTGAGGCGCACGCGCGCGGCGAGCCTGGACAATTCTTCGCGCGACGGGCCTTCGCGGCAGTCGAGCAGCAAGAGATCGGGTGCGTGCGTTTCGATCAACGAATCCAAGGTTTCCGCGCCCAGCAGGTGGGCCGCGAAGCCGGCGCGGAAGATGGGTTCGAACGCGTCTTCGCTGCCGTTCAGCGCGAACACCGCGCCGATGCCCTCGCGGTCGCGCAAGGCGCGGGCCAGCGAGACCATGCGCTTGACGTGGCCGTAGCCGAATTTGCCGCCGCCGTCGCAGCGGATCAGCGCCAGGCCGCCTTTGGCCGCGATCTGTTTCTGCTTCACATGCGCATTGATGCCGCGCAGGGCGGGCTCGCGCTCCAGGAGGAACAGGATGTCGCTGAGCGCGGCTTCGCCGGCGCGGGCGTCGAGCCGCGCATGCACCGCCTCGATGAAGGCGAGATCGTCGGGCGTGTCGATGGTGAGGCGGCCGCCTTCGCGCGCGAGTTCGGGATAGGCCGGGGCGCGCGCGATGGGGACGAAATCGAGATGCAGCTTGAAATAGCCGGTGACGTGCTCGCGCGCGACCGGATCGCCGTGCGCGTCCATCATCAGCTTGTCGAGGCCGCGGCGGGTCATGGGATCGACGCCCTCATGCGCGGTCGTCGCGCCGTCTTCCATCAGCACGAAGTCGCCATCCTGCGCCAGCATCGCGGTCAGGAGGTGATCGACGAAACCGGCGTCGATGAACGGCGCGTCGGAGGAGACGCGCACGATGACGTCGGCATCGGTCGCCTCGGCGGCCAGCGCGAAACGCGCCAGCACGTCGTCTTCGGGGCCGCGCACCACGGCGACGGCGAATTCGCGGCCGAAGGCGACGATGGCGTCGTCGAGCGGATTGGTCGTGGTGGCAACCGCGACGTCGGCGATCAGCTTCGATTTCTTCAGCCGGTGCACGATGTGCCAGAGCAGCGGATGGCCGGCGATGGGGCGCAGCACCTTGCCCGGCAGGCGCGTCGAGCCCATGCGGGCCTGGATGATGGCGACGATGCGCGGCGGATGCTGGCTCAAGCCGCGCCCTCCCACATGGCGCGGATGGCGCGCAAGGGGCGCATGCCGTCGGAGGGATCGGCGCGCCAGTCGCGGTCGGCGAGCTCGGAGGGTTGCGGGCTCTTGAAGCCGGCGCCGTCGGCGACCGTGGATTCGCGGATGCGTGCGATGACGGGAGCGATCTCCTGCGGCAGCCAGCAATGGCCGGCGGCGTATTCGGCGCCCTCACCTTCCAGGTCGAGATGGAATTCCACGACGCTGGCGCCCCAGCGGTGCACGGCGCGCTCGATCACCGCCGGGCGGCGGGTGTGGTCGGACCAGCCGACCTTGCAGCCGGTGGCCTCGCGGATCGCCGCGATGGCCGAAAGATTGGCCTCGGCGGCGGGCGTGGGGTACGCCGAGACGCAGTGCAGCAGCGTGATGTCGCTCGCGCCGGCGCGTTTCAGCGTATTCGCGGCAGCCGCGATCTCGTCCATCGTTGCCATGCCGGTGGAGAGCACGATCGGCTTGCCGGTGGCGGCGCAGGCCTGCAGCAGCGGCGTCACCAGCAATTCGTAGGACGCGATCTTGTAGAACGCGACGAAGGGGCGCAGCTCCTCCACCGCCTCGCGGTAGAAGGGCGTGCAGGAAAACTGGATGCCGCGTGCCAGGCAGCGCTCGGCGAGCGGCGCGAGGTGGGCGAGCGGCAGCTCCCACTGCCGGCGGGCGCGATGCTTTTCGCTGCGGCTGAGAATTTCCGGCGCGAACATGCGGTCGATCTTGAAAAGCTGGAATTTCACCGCGTCGCAGCCGGCATCCGCCGCCGCGTCGACGAAGGCGAGCGCCCGGGCGAGGTCGCGGTCGTGGTTGCTGGAGGCCTCGGCGATGAAAATCGGGGCGCGCGTCATGACTATGGTTTCCTGCTCTTAACCGTTTTTAAAGCGGTCATGGCTAAAAGAGCGTTAACGAGGGGCCGCCATGGGCGCAGAGATCGCACAAGTCAGCATCGCGTGGGCCGCGCATGAAGGGCCGTGCGTGGCGCGCAAGGACGGCTTCGACATCATCCATTGCGAGATGTGCGGCTTTCGCCATGCGGTGCCGCTGCCGAACCCGGCCGACCTGGAACGCGAATATCGCGAAACCTATTATGCCGAGGAAAAGCCGACCTTCCTGGCCCATGCCGGCGAGGACCAGCAATGGGGCGAGCTGGCGCAGACCGACCGGCTGGAAAGCTTCGAGCGCATCCTGGGGCCGGGGCGGCGGCGCCTGCTGGACATCGGTTCGGGGCCCGGCTTCTTCCTGAAAACCGCGAAAAACCGGGGCTGGAACGTCATGGGCATCGAGCCGTCGCGCCAGGCCGCGGCGCATGCGCGCGCGATGGGGATCGAGGTCGCGGAAGGGTTCTTCGGCGCGGAGGTCGCGGCTTCGCTCGGCCGGTTCGACGCCATCAATTTGAACAACGTGCTGGAGCACGTGCCCGACCCGATTCCCATCCTTTTGGCGGCGCGCCAGATCCTGGAACCCGGCGGCGTCTTGTGCGTCGGCGTGCCCAACGACTTTTCGCCGCTGCAGATCGCGGCCGCGGCGACGCAGGGCGTCGGCGAATGGTGGATCGCGCCGCCGCATCACCTGAACTATTTCGACTTCGCGACGCTCTCCAACCTCTTGGAGCGCCTGGAATTCGCCATCGCCGAGCGCATGACGAGCTTTCCGATGGAAGCCTTCCTGCTGATGGGCGACAATTACCGCGCCGATCCGGCGGTCGGCCGCACGAGCCACGCCAAGCGCAAGAAATTCGACCTGGCGCTGGAGGCCGCGGGCCTGAAGGAGACGCGCCGCGCCTTCTATCGCGCCCTGGCCGAAACCGGCATCGGCCGCGAGGCGGTCGTCATCGCGGTAAAAAATTGAGCGCGGCGCCGTTCTTCATCGTGTCGAGCGGACGCTCGGGCACCGCCATGCTGCACAAGGCGCTGGCGGCCGATCCCGACGTCGACATGCAGCATGAGTACATGGTGCAGATCGCCCAGCCGCTTAGCGTTCGGCATTATCTGGGTTTGAGCGATCACGCGGAAACCCTGAAAACATTGGCCCAGACGCACGTCGCGGCGATTTCCTACAGCGGCGCGAAACACTGGGGCGATTCGTCGAACAAGCTGTCCTGGCTGATTCCGGAGCTGGCGCAGTTGCTGCCGCAGGCGAAGTTCGTTCACCTGGTGCGCGACGGGCGCAAGGTGGCGGGCTCCTATTTCCGCAAGCTGGGCGACGAATGCTACGACGACCGTTCGACGCAAATTCTTCAGGCGCATTACGACGATCCGGCGCACATCCCGCCGCCGCCGCCGGAGAAGAAATACTGGTGGCCGGTGCCGCGCCGCGGCGATCCCGCCGCGCCGGCCTTTCGCGCCTATGGCCAGTTCGAGCGCATCGCCTGGCACTGGGCGGAAGTGAACCGCGTCATCATCGAGGCGCTGACGGCGCTGCCGCCGGAGCGGCATATCTTCATCCGGCTGGAGGATCTGCGCAGTTCCGAGGGCACGGCGCGGGCGCTTTACGACTTTCTCAATCTTTCTTACCAGGACGTAAATTTCTCGGTCTTCGAGAAACCGCACAACGTCAACAGGCCGGAAGACCGCTTGCTCGACGCAAGCGAGCGCGCGCGCTTCGACGCCATTGCGGCGCCGATGATGCGGCGCCTGGGCTATGCAGAAACTGCCGAGTACGTAGTGAATTATTAACGCCGAACGGCGAAAGATGGTTACCGGATTATTCCTCGGGCCATCTCATGATCGACGCTTGCGAATTGTGCCATCGCGCCGCCCTCGACCCCGTCTACAAACCCGAACGCTCGACCCGCGGCCTCACGATCTATCTGTGCGGCTCGTGCGGCCTGCTGCAGAGCCTGCCGCGTACCGACCGCGCGGCGCGCGCGCCGGCGGCGGTGTCCGGCGGCGCCGATTGGGGCAATGTGCGCTATGGCAAGGGCTTTCGCACCCAGATCGCGATCGACGCGCTGCGCCGGTCTTGCAATTTCAACGACGACTTCTCGGTGCTCGACGTCGGCTCCAACCGCGGCAGCTTCGCCCGCGCCCTGCTCGGCGCGGCGCACCGCGTGCAGCTGACCGCCGTCGAGCCCGATGAGCGCGTCGCCTCGTCCTGCGCCGGCCTGCCGCGCACGCAACTGATCCAGCAGCGCATCGAGGACGTGCCGGTCGAGACCCGCCGCTTCGACGCGGTGCATTCCTGCCATACGATCGAGCACCTGATCCACCCGGCGCGCACGCTGGCCGATCATCACCGCACGCTGAAGGATGGCGGCATCCTGATCCTCGATGCGCCGAACACCGCGCTGCTGGCCAGCGACGACATCGTCGAGGAATGGTTCATCGACAAGCATCTCTATCATTTCTCGGCGCGTACGCTGACGCGCATGATCGAGGCGGCCGGCTTCACCATCCTGGAGCATCCCGATCCCAAGGACCGCAGCAACCTGCTCTTCGTGGCGCAGAAGAACGGCAGCAAGCCGGCGCGTGCCGGCAGCGATCTGCTCGAAGTCGAATACGCGACCGACCTGATGGCGACCTATATCGCCAACCGCGCGCGCAACATGGCGGCGCTGACGGCGGTGGCCGCCGAGCTGCTCACGCTGGCGCCGCGGCGCGTCGCGATGTGGGGCGCCGGACGATTGTTCGACAGCCTCGTCACCTATGGCCGCTTCGACGCCAGCGCGCTGACCGTGCTGATCGACAAGCATCTGAGGGCCCATGTCGGCGAGCGCCATGGCTGCACCCTGACGGGACCGGAAGATTTGGCGCAGGCCAATCCCGGCGTGGTCGTGGTGATGTCGCGCGACTTCGCCGGCGAAATCGCCGCGGAAGTCGGCAGGCTGACACCCGGCGCCGAGATCATCCTCTACACCGACCTGATGAGTCGGGCGCGCCACGCGGCATAGGAGCTTTCATGGCCCTGAACTTGCGGTCCATCACCGAAGACGCGCCGCGCACGGCGGCGGAAACCCTCGAAGCGGAGCTGGCGAAAGCTGCCGCCTTCACGCGCAAGCACACCATCGCGTCGATCTATCACGCGGGCTCGGGCCATCCGGGCGGCGCGTTGTCGTCGGCCGACATCCTCGCCTGCCTGTTCGGGGCGGAGCTGAATTTCTGGCCCAACGCCGTCGACGATCCGGCGCGCGACCGCTTCGTGTTGTCGAAAGGTCATGCCGCGCCGGCGCTGTACGCGGTGGGCGCGCATTACGGATTCTGCGACGCCAAGGCGGCGCTGTCGCTGCGCAAGCTGAACAGCAAATTCCAGGGGCATCCGCATGTGCTGGACCTGCCCTGGGTCGAGACCAGCACGGGTTCGCTCGGCCAGGGCTTTTCGGTCGCGCTCGGCATGGCGATGGGGCTGAAGCTGCAGAACATTCCGGCGCGGGTCTACGCGCTGCTCGGCGACGGCGAATTGCAGGAGGGCGAGGTGTGGGAGGCGGCGATGTGCGCGGCGCATCACCGGCTCGACAATCTCTGCGTCATCATCGACTACAACAAGCTGCAGAGCGACAACCTCAACAGCATGATCATGCGGCTGGAGCCGCTCGCCGCCAAGTGGCGCGCCTTCGACTGGGGCATCGCCGAGATCGACGGCCACGACATCGGCGAAATCCTCGCCACGCTGCGCCGCGCCGGCGTGACGCAGCACCGCCCGTCGGTGATCATCGCCCACACCGTCAAGGGCAAGGGCGTCAAATACATGGAAAACATCCCGGCCTGGCACGGCAGCGTGAAGCTGACGCGCGAGCAGGCCGAGGACGCGCTGCAATCGCTGGGCGCGACGCGCGCCGAGATGAAGGACCTGCTCGATGTCTAGCGCCGCTCCCGCCCTCATTGCGTCCAACGGCGACTCGCTGCGCGAAGCCTTCGGCAAGGCGCTGTCGGGCTTGGCCGACGAGTTTCCCAACGTCGTCGTGCTCGACGCCGACATCGCCGGCGGCACCGGCGTGCACCATTTCCGCAAGAGCCATCCCGAGCGGCTGCTGCAATTCGGCATCGCCGAGCAGAACATGATGGCGGCGGCCGGCGGCCTGGCGGCGACGGGGCTGATCCCCATCGTCACCACCTTCGCGGTGTTCTGCCTGCGCGCCGTCGAGCAGGCGCGGCTCTCCATCGCCTACACGCGCCGCAACGCCAAGATCGTCGCCAGCCATCCGGGGCTCGACGTCGGTCCCGACGGCGGCTCGGCGCAGGCGCTGGAGGACATGGCCGCGTTCCGCGCCATTCCCGGCATGACCGTGATCTCGCCCGCCGACCCGTTGGAAATGGCGCAAGCGACCCGCGCCATCCTGGAATTCGACGGCCCCGTCTACATGCGCACCGGGCGCAGCGCGTCGCGCCGCCTGTTCGGCGACGACCACGTCTTCGAGATCGGCAAGGGCCAGATCATCCGCGAGGGCAGCGACGTCACCCTTGTCGCCTGCGGCGTCGAGGTGGCGCGCGCGCTGGATGCCGCCGCGCTGCTGGCGGAAGACGGCATTTCGGCCCGCGTCGTGAACATGCCGACGATCAAGCCGATCGATGCCGCGCTGCTGACGCGCTGCGCCATCGAGACCGGCGCCTTCGTCACGGCGGAAGACCACAACATCCATGGCGGCCTTGGCAGCGCGGTCGCCGAATCGCTCGCCGCCACGCACCCGGCGCCCATCGAATTCGTCGGCGTGAAGGACGTGTTCGGCGCCTCGGGCGAGCCCGAAGAACTCGCCGAGCAGTTCGGCCTGACGGCGCCCTTTATCGCCGCCGCGGCGCGCGCCGCGATCGCGCGCAAGAAGGCCTGACGATGGACCGCTTCTCGCTCGCCGGCAAAAGCGCCGTCGTCACCGGCGGCAGCCGCGGCATCGGGCGCGCCATCGCGCTGGGCCTGGCGCGAGCCGGCGCCGACGTGCTTTTCACCTATCGCGAGAATTCCGCCGAAGCCGCCGTGACGGCGGTCGAGATCGGCGCGCTCGGCCGGCGCTCGCTGGCCCTGCCGATGGACGTGACCGACCGCGCCAGCGTCGCATACGCGGCGCGCGAGGCGCGGAAATTCGGGCCGATATCGATCCTGGTCAACAATGCCGGCATCAACAAGCCGACGGACTTCGACAAGGTCGAGGACGCCGACTGGGACACGATCCTCAATACCAATCTGAAGGGCCCGTTCGTCTGCGCCCAGACCTTCCTGCCGCTGCTGGTCGAGGCCGGCGGCGGGTCGATCGTGCATATCGGCTCGGTCAGCGGGCAATATGGCGGGCCGCGCACGGCGCATTACGCGGCTTCGAAAGCCGGCCTTATCTCGCTGGCGCAGGTCGTCGCGCGCTTCGGCGCCGCATCGAACGTGCGCTCCAACGTCGTGGCGGCGGGGCTGATCGCGTCGGACATGGGCCATGCGGGTCTCCAGGCGGCCAGCGTGCAGAAGGCGGCGGAGGGCATCATCCTGAAGCGGCTCGGCCGCGCCGACGAAGTGGCGGACGCCGTGGTGTTCCTGGCCAGCGACGCGTCGTCCTACATCACGGCGCAGACTCTCAACGTCAACGGCGGATTGTATTTCTGATGAGCAAGACCCTTCTCATCGTTTCGGGCGGTATCGAGGCGGCGGACGCCGCGCGCCGCGCCAAGGAAATGGGACTCTATGTCGTGGTCTCCGACCGCGACACCACCGCGCCGGGATTCCAATACGCCGACTCGTGCCTGATCGCCGACGTCTATGGCGCGACGGAGACCGCCGCCGCCGCCGAACGCTACAGCCGCAAGATCCGCAAGATCGACGGCGTCATCTGCGTCGCGGCCGATGCGCCGATCACCACCGCGACGGTGGCGCAGCGCCTGGGCCTGCCCGGCATCTCGCTCGCCGCCGCGGAACTCGCCTGCGACAAGCTTGCCATGAAGCGCCGCTTCGCCGAGTGCGGCGTGCCGGTGCCGTGGTTCGCCGAAGTGCCGACGCCACAGGCGCTGGCGCGCATCGCCATCGAGCGTGGGCGCGATCTCGTCATCAAGCCGGTCGATAGCCGAGGTTCGCGCGGCGTGCAGCGCGTGGCGCAGGTCGCCGACCTCGACAAGGCGTTCTGGTTCGCCCGCTCCCATTCGCCCAGCGAACGGGTGATGGTCGAGCAATATCTCGACGGGCCGCAGGTCTCGACCGAATCCGTCGTGGTCGGCGGGCGCTGCTTCACGCCGGGCTTCTCCGACCGCAATTACGAATATCTCGAACGCTATGCGCCGTTCTTCATCGAGAATGGCGGCGACCTGCCGAGCCATCTGTCGCCGGACATCCAGGCCAAGGTGAAAGACGTCGTCGGACGCGCCGCCGCGGCGCTCGGCGTCACCGACGGCACGGTCAAGGGCGACATCGTGGTGCACAACGGCGAGCCTTACGTCATCGAGCTGGCGGCGCGGCTGTCCGGCGGCTTCTTCTGCACGCGGGAGATTCCGCTCAACACCGGCGTCGATTTCATCGGCGCTGCGATCCGCATCGCGCTGGGCGAGACCGTGACGCCGCAAGAACTCGAACCCTCCCACTTCACGCCGGTCATCCAGCGTTATGCGTTTCCCGATGCGGGCACCGTGGTCTCCGTCGAAGGCATCGAAGAGGCGCGCGGAATCGCCGGCGTTGCCGATCTGATCGTCACCGCCAAGCCCGGCGACGTCATCCCCGCCGCCGGCGACAAGCGGCCGTCGGCCGCCATGGTCCTGTCGGTCGGCGCGACGCGCGACGCGGCGCTGGCCGCGGCCAATGACGCGCTCGCCTGCCTGAAAATCGTCACCGCATGAATGCGCCGCTGGCCCAGCGCGACATCGCGGCGGCGAGCGGCACGCTGCAGCTGTTCGCGCTGTTTCATCTCAATCTGGCGTTCTCGTCCATCGAGGAGGAGCAGCGCGGTGAGGTCGTTGCGCGCTGCTATTGGCCACTGCTGCGTCTGGCGGAAAAATTCGGCCCCATCGGCATCGAGGCCACCGGCTTCACGCTGGAGGAAATCGCGGTGCGCGATCCGGCCTGGATCGCCAAGGCGCGCGAGCTTTTGAACGCGGGCCGTATCGAGCTGATCGGCTCGGGCTATGCCCAGATGATCGGGCCGCTGGTGCCGGCGCGCGTCACGCAAGCGAACCTTTCGCTCGGCAACGAAACCTATCTGCGCTTGCTGGGTGTGAAGCCGGTCATCGCGCTGGTCAACGAGCAGGCTTATTCCGGCGGCCTTGTCGGGCTTTATCTCGACGCCGGCTATCGCGCCCTGGCGATGGATTGGGACAATCCGGGCGCTGCCCATCCCCATTGGGCGACGGAGACGCGCTACCTGCCGCAGCGGGCGCTGGGCGCCGACGGCCGCAGCATCGGGCTCGTCTGGACCAACACCGTCGCCTTCCAGAAAATGCAGCGCTTCGTGCACCGCGACATCGAGATCGATGCCTATATGGATTATGTGCGCGGCTGCGTCGGCCCGAGCCGGCGCGCGCTCTGCGCCTATGCCAGCGACGCGGAGATCTTCGACTTCCGTCCCGGCCGCTACAAGACCGAGGAAAAGAACGTCGGCGGCGAGTGGACGCGGCTGGAGACCGCGTTCGCGCGGCTGGGCGCGGACTTCGAACTGGTCGCGCCGTCCGATGTGCTGGCGCTGTGCGATGTCATGGGTGCCGGCCAGACGCTGCGCCTGGAAACGGCGGCGAGCCCGATCCCGGTCAAGAAGCAGCGCAAATACAACCTGGCGCGCTGGGCCGTCACCGGCCGCGACGATCTCGGCGTCAACGCCGCCTGCGAGCGCATCTATCGCGGCATGGCCACGAATGGCGCGGACGACGCGGCCTGGCGGGAGCTTTGCTATCTGTGGTCGAGCGATTTTCGCACCCACATCACCGACAAGCGTTGGGCGGGATTCACCGCGCGGCTGCGCGCCGCGGAAGCGCTTTGGAGCGCCGCGCCGGCCGCGCCCGCGCCGCGTCCCCAAGGCGACAGAATCGAACAGCGCATCATCGACATCGCCACGCCGCAGGTCACGGCGCGGCTGGACCGCCGCCGCGGCCTGGCGCTGGAATCCGTTCACTTCGCGGGCCATGCCAAGGCGGCGGTCGGCGGACTGGCGCACGGCCATTTCGACGACATCGCGCTGCAGGCCGACTGGTACACCGGGGACTGCGTCTTCGAGGCGCCGGGCGAGCACAAGGTCACCGACCTGGAATGGAGCGAGACGCACAGCTGGCGCGCCGCCAATGGCGACGTGTTCGTCCATGGCCGGATTGAAACCGCCAAGGGGCCGATCGAAAAGACTCTGCGCTTCGCGGCGCATGAACCGCGCATCGATTTCGACCTGACCTTCCATTGGAACGATTGGGGCCGGGGCAGCTTGCGCCTCGGTCACATCACCTTGCTCGGCGACGCCTTCGATGCGTCGCGCCTTTCATTGGTCACGCAAAACGGTGGCGACGTGCCCGAGCGCTTCGACCTGGCCGGCCAGGCGATCGAGCATGGCGCGCCGGTGTCGTTCCTGGTGTCGTCGTCGCAGGGACTGGGTATGACCGAAGGCTGGGCGGAGATCGGCGACGATCAAACGCGGTTGCGGCTGGAGGTCGATCGCACCACGGCCTGTCTGCTTGGATTGCTGACGCATCGCGTCAGCGGCGGCGAACTGTTCTGCCAGCTGATCCTGTCGGCGGCGGAACTGGACGATACACGCAAGCCCTGCACGTATGAGTCGGGGCCGCGCCGGGCGCGGTTCAGTCTGATCGGCGTGCGCGGGTAATCCCTCTCCACCCTCGTCATTGCCCGGCTCGTCCGGGCAACCCATTTTTCTCTCCGCCGAAAAACAAATTGGGTCGCCCGCATAAAGCGGGCGATGACGATGTTTGTGGGGTTTGCTCCCCCCCACAGCGAAACGGACGGCGGTCTTGCGACCGCCGTCCGTTTGCTTACACCCACCAGCAACAAGACCCCTACGCCCGGGGGCGGGAGACCGATTCTTCGGTTCTCCCGTCGTCTGAAAGACGTGGCGGAGCTTTCGCCCCGCCACCTTAGGCTTAGCGGAACAGCGACAGGATGGTCTGCGGCGCCTGGTTGGCGATCGACAGAGCCTGCACGCCGAGCTGCTGCTTGACCTGCAAGGACTGCAGCAACGCGCTGGACTTTGCGAGGTCGGCGTCGACGAGATTGCCGATGCCGGCAGTCAGCGTGTCGGCCAGCTTCTGGCTGAACGTCGCCTGGATCGAGAACTTCTTCGCGCCGGACGACAGCTTGGCGAGAGCGGAGTTCACGTTCGTGAGCGAGGACTGGATGGTCGCGACCAGCGTCGAGGCTTTCGCCGAGGTCGAGATCGTCGCCGTGCTCTTCAGGGTCACGATGGTGCCCGAAAGCGACAGCTTCTGGGCCGAGGTCGTGATGCGGCGCGTGCCGTCCGAAGACGCCAGGGCCGTGATCTGAGTCGTCGAACCGTCGACCAGGTTGACGCCGTTGAACACGGCGTTCTTGACGATCGTCGTGATCTGGTCACGCAGAGCGACGAAGTCCTGGTTCAGCGCCTGACGGCTGGCGGTGTCGAGCGAGGAGTCGGCGGCCGACAGGGCCTTCGACTTCAGCTGGATCAGCAGGTCCGAGACCGACTGGCCGGCGGACAGCGCAACGTCGACGGCGGAGGCGCCGCGGCTCAGGCTGTCGGTGACGGCCGAATAGCCGGCGACCGCGCCGCGCTGATTCTGGGCGATGGCGAAGGTCGAGCCATCGTCGCGGGCCGAAGCGACTTTCAAGCCCGAATTGATCTGGCTCTGCACGACGTTCAACTGGGACTGCGTCGCGTTCAGGTACTGCAGCGCGACGAGCGCGCCGGTGTTGGTATTGACACTAAAGGACATGAGTGTCTCCGTTCTGGTTTGGCATGAGCGTTTTGCTCGCGGGCTTTTTGCCCACGCAAGGCTATTGGCAAGCCTCGTGCCGAACGGGATTTAAGGAATTTCTAACCATCGATTGCCGGGACGACCCGGCAAAGAGCGCTCGGTAAAATTTGGCGCGGATTGTCCGCATTAGGCATTTTGTGCCCCCGGCGCGGAAAAATTTGCCCAGCTGGCGGCAGAAATTGCCTAACCGCCGGCCTGCGCCCGCTCGTCGGGCACGACGATGTAGTGGATGTGGAAATGCCACGCCGGATCGTGCGCCGCATAGATCCGGCATGGCGCCAGCGTCTGGTGCAGGAACTCGGCGATGCCGGCGACATGCTCGGCCAGGTGATAGGCGGCGACCGCGACCACGGGCCGATGGGCGCGCAGAAGCTTTTCCGCCCCCATCAGCGCGTCGAGATCGGCGCCTTCGATGTCCATCTTGAGGTAGTCGATCCGGCGCGGCAGGTGCTCGAGGAAAAGATTGTCGAGGGTTTCGCCCAGAACGACGTCGCGGCGCTGCCCATCGCCGGCGCCCATATGGGCGCAGCCGTCGGCGATGGTCTCGTCGCCCGACATCACGAGGGCGCAGGTCGTGCGCGCCGCCGCGACGTGCAGCGGCGTGACGCTGCCTTGCAGATTTCGGGCGGCGACGTTGGCGGTCAGCCGCTGCAGGTTCGGCAGGAATGCTTCCAGCGCATAGATGTGGCAATCGCCGCCGGTGGCGGCCAGGAAATCGCCGAACGTGTCGCCGGTGTAGGCGCCGCAATCGACGATGGCGGCGCCCGGCGCCGGGTTGGCGCCCGGCGCGTCATAGCCGTAATGGCCGATGCGGCGCGGCTGCGGCACCAGATGCCGGGCGTCGAGCGTCCTGTAGAACGCGAGGGCGCGGTCGAAGTAATCGCGCGACGGCGCGTCCGACAGCAGCTTGCGCACGGCAGCGAACCGCGATGCCAGCGCCGCCTGCACGCCGGGGCGGTAATGCGCCGCGAACATCGGATTGACGAAGGGGAAAACCTGCTCCGGGGCGACGCCGAGCTCTGCGATGAGGAATTGCGCCGCTTCGCGCTGGCGCACGGTGCCGATGACGAAGGCGGTGCGCGGGCCGACGGGACATTGCGCCGGCGCGAGGACGGCAAGGCCGGAGCGCTCGGCGCCGCACAGCGACGGCGTCAGGTCGGTGAAGGCCGCGACCTCCTTGCCGTGGCCGGCGAGCCAGAAGCGCACCTGGTCGCCGCCGCTATTGGCGCCGACCACGACGTAGCGGTCGAACGCCAGAAGGTCGTCCAGCGAACGGGCGCGCGACAGCGGCGGCGGGAGGCGCAAATCCATGGCGGGACCGGCTGAGGATGCGCCCCGATCCTGCGGCAACATGGTTACGAAAGCCTTACCTGGAGCCATTCAGCGCTGGATTTGCTCCTTCAACGTCATGGCCGTCTGTACGCTGCCGCTACAGACTGTGCCGGCCATCCATGAAAACCAGCGATGAAAATTTTCGCCGCCTGTTTTCATGGGTCGCCGGAACAAGTCCGGCGATGACGGTTGTTGGTGGGTGCTTCCAAACCATACCGCCCAAAAAAAGAGAGCGGCGCACCACGCGCCGCTCTCTTCCACATTTACGCCTGTTACTTGAACAGCGACAGGATGGTCTGCGGCGCCTGGTTGGCGATCGACAGAGCCTGCACGCCGAGCTGCTGCTTGACCTGCAAGGACTGCAAGAACGCGCTTTCCTTGGCGAGATCGGCGTCGACCAGCTGGCCGATACCGGCGGTCAGCGTGTCCGCCAGCTTGCCGGTGAAGGTCGACTGGATCGAGAACTTCTTCGCGCCGGCGCTAAGCTTGGCGAGAGAGGAGTTCACGTTGGTCAGCGAGGTCTGCAGCGTGGCGACCAGCGTCGAGGCCTTGGCCTGGGTCGAGATCGTGGCCGTGGACTTCACGGTGACGATCGAACCCGACAGCGTCAGCTTCTGCGCCGAGGTGGTGATGCGGCGCGTGCCGTCCGAGGAGGCCAGGGCCGTGATCTGGGTCGTCGAACCGTCGACCAGATTGACGCCATTGAAGACCGCGTTCTTCACGATGGTGCTGATCTGGTCGCGCAGGGCGACGAAGTCCTGATTGAGGGCCTGGCGGCTGGCGGTGTCCAGCGACGAGTCCGAGGCGGCCAGCGCCTTGGTCTTGAGCTGGATGAGCAAATCCGAAATCGACTGTCCCGCGGAAAGCGCAACATCGATCGCGGACGAGCCGCGGCTGAGGCTGTCGTTGACGGCCTGATAGCCGGCAACCGCGCCACGCTGATTCTGGGCGATGGCGTAGGTCGCGCCGTCGTCCTTGGCAGATGCCACCTTGAGACCGCTGTTGATCGCGTTTTGCGTCGTGGTGAGCTGCGACTGCGTGTTGTTGAGGTACTGCAGCGCGGTAAGGGCGCCGGTGTTCGTGTTGACGCTAAAGGACATTGTTCTCTCCATTCCATTCTGGTGGGCGACGGCGTTCTGCTCGTCTGGGGCGCGACGGCCCCGGCAGCGGCTTCGCAAGCGACGTGCCAGGTTCCGGCTCCCCGTAAACCTTTTAAGCCGCTGAATCTGCTTATGGATTTCCCCGACCGGCGGGGCCGGGCTTAGGCATATTTTGCCGCCCGGCAAAAATGAAAAAGGCCGGCGTCGCGCGACGCCGGCCTTTTTCAATTCGTGCGAACGCAGGTTCAGGCGGCGCCGGCGAGGCCCTGCATGATGGTGCGGTTGATCTCGATCAAGGGATCGAGCGAGGCGCCTTCGCGCGTCACCTGCTTGGAATATTTGGTGACCCACAGCGACAGCGAGACGATCTTGGCGCGCACGTCATGGGTCAGCGAATTGCGGTCGTCCATGCAGTCGGCCGCCAGCGTGCGCCACAGCGTGCGATTCCAGTCGACGGCTTCGGCCAGCGGGCCGCCCCTGATCTCGCGCTTTTGCGCATCGATCAGCGCGCCGGTGACCTGGCCGAACAGACGGTACTCGGTCGTGCGCGGATCTTCAGTAACCCGCTGCGTGTCTTGGTAGGCTTTCAGGGTCATAGTTCAAACATTCCTGTTCATAGTCGAAGAGTTTGCGGCAGGAGATCAACGCCTTGTAATACGCACCGGCCATCACATCGCGGCTGATCTCGATGCAGCTGGCGAGCATCTGGCGGTTCTGGATGGCGCCCATGAACTCGGTCATGCGCAGCGCGAATTCGTTGTAGTACTGCTCCATCGCGTCCGGATCGAGATACATCATCATGATCGGGACATAGATGCGGCGCGCCGGCGTGGTCGCCTCGTGCGGCTGCATGATGTCCTTCTCGCGCAGGACGCAGGCCTTGTTCTGGATGACCAGGCTGGCGCGCTTGTCGCCATTGGTGAGCACGGCGCCGTTGAGGACGAATTTCTCGCCGGGCTTGAGCGACAGTTTCAGCGGCATCGGTCTGGTCTCCGAAAGAGCGCCCTTGGGGATGACGCGCTCGATGCCGGAACCCTAAAGCGGCAGGGTTAACAAAAGCCTTGCGATTTGCTGTTTTTCGTTCACGCGGGATTAAACATAAAGCGGCACTGATAGCGCCGGAAAATCCAAGGTTCCCCCCATGGCGCAGCCGCAACCCACCCCCTCCCTCGATTCGCGCACCGGCTTCGACGCCAAGCTGGCGGCCCTCGCCAAGCTCGAAATGCTGCAGGAAGAAGCCTGTGCCGCGGTGGCGCGGCGCAAGTCGAACGGCATCCTGCGCCGTTCGATCAAGGCCTGGCGCAAGGGCGACATCACGCGCGCCGGCCAGCTCGCGCTCGCCGCCACCGGCGCGGATGAAAGCAACGCCAAGGCCTATCACGTGCTCGGCATGGCGCTGGAGCGCATGGGCCACGTCCACAAGGCGCTCGTCACCTATGAGCGCGCTTTTCAACTGGATCCGGAGGATCCGGAGCTCTTGATCAATCTCGGCCTGATCGCCTGGAACCTGAAGCAGAACGACGGCGCGGCGCGCATGTTCAGCCTCTATATCGACGCCTGCCCCGACTCGCCGCTCGGCTACAACAACCTCGGCAGCGTGCTGTGCGACATGGGCCAGCCGGAAGAGGCGATCGAGACGCTGCGCGCCGCGATCTTCCGCATGCCGGCGGAGCCCATCCTGTGGAACGCGCTCGCCACCGTGCTGGCCGAGGAAGGCCGCGCCGAAGAGAGCCTGGTCTTTTACAACGAATCGGTCCGCCTCGAGCCCAACTTCGCGCGGCTGCACCACAATCTGGGTTACGCCTACGCCCATCTGGGCATGCTGGAGGAATCGCTGGCGGCCTATGATCACGGCCTCGCCCATGTCGTCGATCCCGCCGAGCGGCTGGAGACCGAACATAGCCGCGCCATCTGCCTGATCGGCATGGGCCGGCTGGAAGAAGGCTTCCGCGAATTCGAAAAGCGCAACAGCCCGCGCTTCCGCGCTTACGTCAACCATCTCATCAAGGCGCCGCTGTGGCAGGGCGAAGACCTGGCCGGCAAGCGCATCGCCGTGGTCGGCGAGCAGGGCCTGGGCGACGAATTCATGTTCGCCACCATCCTGCCCGACCTTGAGCGCATGGTCGGCGATAGCGGCAAGCTGCAGATCGCGGTCGACGCGCGCCTCGTCGCGCTGTTCCAGCGCTCGTTTCCGAAGGCCGAAGTCGGCGCCTATGACGACCGCACCCTGCTCGATCCCGACGGCAACAAGCCGCTGCGCTTCGTCAAGTTCATCACCGACAAGCAGGAGCCGGACTATTGGACACCGATGGGCTCGGCGCTGCGCTACCTGCGCAAGGACATCGGCGATTTTCCGCACCAGGCGTTCATCGTTCCCGATCCGGCGCGCGTCGCCAAATTCCGCGCGGCGCTGGAAGCCAAGGGCCCCGGCCCCTATGTCGGCCTGTGCTGGCGCTCGATGATGCTGGCGGCCAAGCGCGCCAAATATTACAGCGCGCTTTCGATGTGGGGACCGATCCTTAAGACACCGGGCGTGACCTTCGTCAATCTCCAATACGGCGATTCCGCGTCGGACATCGCGCACGCCAGGCAAGCGTTCGGCATCGACATCCACGGCATGGACGTCGACCTGAAGGACGATCTGGACGGCGCCGCGGCGCTGTCGGCGGCGCTGGACCTGGTGATCTCGGCGCCGACCGCGGCGGCGGCCAATGCCGGCGCGGTGGGCACGGAGGTCTGGTTCATGACCGCCGCCCGCACCTGGCCGCAGCTCGGCACCGAGGAATATCCCTGGTACCGCAAGACGCAGGTCTACAGCCCGCAGAAGTTCGGCGACTGGGCGACGCTGATCCCGCAGGTCGCGGCGGAGCTGGCGGCGTTCGTGACGGCGCGGGGGTAGGGTTTTCGATACCCACCCTCAATCGTCATGGCCGACCTCGTGCCGGCCATCCATGAAAACGGTAGCTGATAATTTTCAACGGTGGTGTTCATGGGTTGCCCGGACAAGCCGGGCAATGACGAATTTTAGAGAATTGGCAGAACGCGCAACTGCCTACCGGCTTTCCCTGCGCAGGTTTTCCTCGACCGAGGCGAGGCAGCGCTGGTAGCCCACCGTGCCCGGCGAATAGCCGCGCGCGACGCAGAAGCTCGGCGCCTGCGGACAGCCCGTGGCCGTGCAGCCGTTCGGCGAAGCGGGCGCCTCGTCCGAATCGAAAGCGTGGGTGAGGAAGCCTTCTTCCGGCAATCCGAGATCGGAGCAGGCGCTCAGCCCGACGCCGAGGAGCGCGGCTAGCAGCAGGGTGCGAATCATCTTGGCCCCATTCGTTTTCAGAAGTTTACCGCAAAACGCACCATTGCGCCGCCGCCAGGCTGGGCCTCGGCCGAAACGTGATAGCGGCCGGGATGATAGCGGTCGACCAGCGCGTAGTTGAAGCCGAAAGCCAGCGCGCCGCTGGCCAGCGTGTCGTACCAGTGGTTTTTCTTCGCGTCGGTAAGCGCATAGCTGACGAAGGCCGAGGCCAGATAGGCCGGCACGCCATAGCGCCAACCATAGCGGCTCCACAAATAGTCCGAGGACGCGTCGGCCAGCGCCAGATCGGGCGGCGTCAGCGAGTGGAAGTCGGTCGTGTTGCCCGGCCGCTTGTTGCGCACGATCTGACGGATCAGGAAGGCCGAGCCGACCGTGAGGCCGGCGGACACCGCGAATTCCTCCATGCCCTTCCAGTCGTTGTGATGCAGCAGCGAGACGCCAATCGCGGCGACCGGCAGGGCGATGGTGACGATATTGGCCGCCTTGCGCAGCGAAGGATTGGGCGTCGCGGCGTGGGCCATGGCCGGCAGCAGCAGGACGGCGCCCGCCAGAACGGCGCGACAAGACGCAACTCCAGGCCCCATCCCTGCCCTCCCTTTTTTGTGGCGGCAGTAGGCGCGGCGGCGCGCGCCGGGTCAAGGCTGGGCCGGCCTGGCGGGCCTTACTGCTGCTGCTGCTGTTGCTGCTGATGGTACAGGTGCTCGGGCATGGACGGCGTCGGCTTGGGCGCGCTCATCGGCCGGGCCACCCGGAGGAAATCCTCGTGCCGGACGGGCGCCTGGGTCGGCTCGACGGCCACCGAGATGGCCAGTTCGCTCTCGCCGCCGCCCTTGTAGGTGCCGCGGGTCGGCGGCACATCGGCATAGTCGCGGCCGACGGCGGCGCGGATATGGCGCTCGCCGGCCAGGATGTCGTTGGTCGGATCCAGCCCGATCCAGCCCAGGCTGGGCAGATAGGCCTCGACCCAGGCATGCGTCGCGTCCTCGCTCGAACGGTCCTTGCGGCCGCGATGGTGCAGGTAGCCCGAGACATAGCGCGCCGGAATGCCCCAGCTGCGCGCGATGGCGATCATGATGTGGGCGAAGTCCTGGCAGACGCCGCTTCTCTCCTTCAGCGCCACGTCGACCGGCGAATGGGCGTCGGTGACGCCGGCGCGGTACTCGAAGGCGTCGTGGATCGTCCGGCTGAGATGCTTCAGCGCCGTCAGGGGATCGTCCTTCGGCTTGGCGAGATCATGGCCGGCGATGAAGTCGCCGAGGGCGGGCGTGATCCGGGCGAAGGCCGAGGGTTCGAGCAGGTCGAACTGCTCGTCCGACAGATTGTAGGCATTGTAGCGGCTCCATTCGAGCATGTCGGCGCGTTCCGGCGGCGTGGGCGCGCCCGTGATCTCCACCACCGCCTGGGCCTCGATCTTGAGCTCGTCATGGGCGCGCAGCACGTTGAAATGATAGACGGCGTTGCCGAGATAATCGGTGTAGGCGTAGAGCTGCGCGCGCGGATTGGTGGTGATCTGGAAGCTGCGCAGCGATTGCGGCCCTTCCGAGCGCGGTTGCATGCGCAATTCCATCACCGACTCGCGCACCGGCGCGGAGTAGCGGAAACGCGTGACGTGGCGGATGGAGTAGAACATTCCTTTTTACCCTCCCCTTGAGGGAGGGTCGAAATTTGCGAAGCAAATTTCGGGGAGGGGTCGGGCACCGAGCACTGCCGTCGGACCCCTCCCCGAAAAATTCTCCGCTACGCTGCGAATTTTTCGACCCTCCCTCAAGGGGAGGGTAAGATTTTTCTCAAACCTCACAGCACCGTCTCCGCGCCGTAGGAAATGTACGACAGATGCACCGACTCGTGGATCTGCTCGCATTGCCTGGTGATGTCGGCGAGGAAGGGCATGATGGCGCCGCTCATCAATTCCTCGATCTGTCCGAAATCGACGGTGGCCTTCAGCCGGCCGGCCAGGCGCTCGACCGCGGCGCGGCGCGCCGGCGGCGCCGCCGTCGCGACGCGCGCCAGCGAATCGCAGACCCGATCGATGGCGAAGCGCACCGAATGGGGAAACTCGCCGTCGAACACCAGGAACTCGGCGATCTTCTCGGGCCGGATCTGCGCCGTATAGGCTTTGCAATAGGGCTCGAACGCCGTGCAGAACTTCAGCAGCACCAGCCAGTCGAAATATTTCGGCGCCGTGACGCCGGGCAGCTGGCGGAAATGCAGGTCGAGCAGGCGGCTGATCAGCTGCGCGCGCTCCAGATGGCGGCCGAGCTGGATGAAATACCAGCCCTCATTGTGGCTGAGCGTCGAATAGATCACGCCCTCCAGCGTGTGGAAGTCTTCCAGCGCCTCGCGGAAGATGCGCGCCGGATGGTGGCCCCACACCGCGTCGGCCGTCACCGGCTGAAGCCGCAGATGCAGCTTGTTGAGATGCTCCCACACTTCGGTCGAGAGCTGCTCGCGCACCTGGCGGGCGTTGTCGCGCGCGCCGCGCAACGAGGACACCAGCGACGAAGCGTTGACCCGGTTGAAGGCGAGCGCCTGGGTGATGACATAGGCGTCGTGCGCGCGCGGCGCATGCTCTTCCCCGGCCAGCGCCTCCACGACCCGGTGCCAGGAGGCGTCGGCGTCCTCGCGGCTCTGCTCCACCATGGATTCGAGCTTGACCGCGATCAGCCGCGCGGTGTGTTCGCCGCGCTCGATATAGCGGGCCATCCAGTAGAGGCTGTCGGCGACGCGGGAGAGCATGGCCTACCCCCCCTTCACCATGGCCGGGCTTGACCCGGCCACCCAGTGCGACGCGCAGCGGCGCCAAATCAAGAAGTCGTTGGCGCGCCGACGCGCGCCTACTGGGTGGCCGGCTCGAAGGCCGGCCATGGTGAGATTTTGCCTCATTCGCTCAGCACCCACGTATCCTTGGACCCGCCGCCCTGGCTCGAATTCACCACCAAACTCCCGCGCTTGAGTGCGACGCGCGTCAGGGCGCCGGGGACGATGGTGGTGTGCTCGCCATGCAGGATGAACGGGCGCAAGTCGACGTGCCGCGCCTCGACGCCGCCGTCGACGAAGGTCGGCGCGGTGGAGAGCTGGATCGTCGGCTGGGCGATGTAATTGTCCGGATCGGACTTGATCTTCTGCGCGAACTCCTCGCGCTCGGCCGCGCTGGCGTGCGGGCCGACCAGCATGCCGTAGCCGCCCGACTCGCCCACCGCCTTCACCACCAGCTTGTCGAGATTGGCCAGGACATAGCCCAGCGCCTTCTCCTCGCGGCACAGATAGGTTTCGACATTGTCCAGGATCGGCTCTTCGGAGAGGTAATAGCGGATCAGCCGCGGCACATAGGCGTAGACCGCCTTGTCGTCGGCGACGCCTGTCCCGAGCGCATTGGCGACGACCACGTTGCCCGCACGATAAGCGTTGAACAGGCCGGGCACACCGAGCGAGGAATCCTCGCGGAAGATCAGGGGATCGACGAAATCGTCGTCGATGCGGCGATAGATGACGTCGATGCGCTTCAGGCCACTCGTCGTGCGGGCATAGACGACGTTGTCGTTGACCAGGAGGTCGCGGCCCTCGACCAGCTCCACGCCCATCTGGCGCGCCAGGAAGGCGTGCTCGAAATAGGCGGAATTGAAGACGCCGGGCGTCAGGACCGCGATGGAGACGTCGTCGTGATACGGGGCGAGGCCCCGCAGCATCGACAGCAGCTCGTGGGGATAATGCTCGATGGCGCGCACGTTCATCGAGCGGAATACGGCGGGAAAAGCCCGGCGCACCACGTCGCGGTTGGCCAGCATGTAGGAGACGCCCGAGGGCACGCGCAGATTGTCCTCCAGCACGACGAAATTGCCCGCCTCGTCGCGCACCAGGTCGCTGCCGCAGACATTGACGTAGGCGCCGTGCGGCACCGGGAGGCCACGCATCTCGCGGCGGTAATGCTTGGAGCCGTAGATCATCGAGCGCGGCACGATGCCGTCCTTCAGGACGCGCGCGTCGCCATAGATGTCGCGCAGGAACAGGTTGAGGACGCGGATGCGCTGCTCCAGCCCGGCCTCGATGCGCGCCCATTCGCGCGCCGTGACGATGCGCGGCAGAAGATCGGTCGGGATGATGCGCTCGGTCGCCTGGTTGTCGCTGTAGACCGTGAAGGTGATGCCCTGGTGCAGGAAGGAGAGCTCGCAGGCCTGCTGGCGGCGCAGCAGCTCGCCGGGCGGCAGCGTCGACAGCCTGCCGTCGAGCGCGGCGTAGTGCGGATGCACCGTGCCGTCGCGCGCGAACATCTCGTCATAAGGCTTGGCGAGGGCATAGTGCTCGTAGGGTGCGTCGCGCCCCGGAACGCAGACGCGGCTGGGCAGGTGATGATCCGGCCCGCCAAAATCCTCCGTGTGCACCAGCCCGTCGTGCTGCATTGCGAAATGTGACGGGATTTCAACCCCATCCGTCAAGCACCCCGGTAAAATGAGGCGGACGGGCCTCGCGGTCAAATGCGCGCAGTGCGGCTAGGCGCGATTTTCGCGGCTGTGCCAGATGCGTAGGACGAGGATTTTCCCGACCTCGCGGTCATGGACATAGCGCACGATATAAGACGACCTGCCGAACGGCACGATCAGTTCACGAGCCCCCTCGACGGACGAAGGTCGTCCGCGATCCGGGGAACCCTCCAGCGACCAGATGGCCTGGAGAATATCACTAGCGGCACGCGCCGCCGCCGCCGGGCTGGCTGGCATCAGAAATTCGCGCAGTCGCTCGACATCGCGCCGCGCCGCAGAGGCCAGCGCGAAAATCAAATCTTGACAGGCTTAGGGGGCGGCAACTCGTTCGCCGTGCCCCAACTTCTGACCCAAGCCTCGACAGCCTCCAGTGGGATACCCTCGCCGGTCCTGCGATATTCGGCGAGGCGCCTTGCGTCCTCCGCGAGGATTTCCGGTGACCAGGGTCCGCGCCCTTCCTCGCGCATATCGACAAGCGACTGTGGCAAAGCTTCTTCGGTGTCAGCGAGATCGGCAACGAGGTCCGAGACGCTTAAACCGCGGGCCTGCGCCCGCGCCTCAAGAACATTCGCGGTTCTCTCGTCCACTTCGATCTTGCGCGTATTCGCCATCCGCCAAGTTTAGCGCGCGCCACCATGCCCGCCAAGGTCGCTAATGCGCCCGCGCCCGCCGGACGTGGGCCGGTGCCGCCGCGTGGCCGATGCCGTGGGCGGTGAGGAAATCGCGCACGTCGTTGGCGGACTGGAAGTCGACCTCTTCCATCGGGATGTGGCCGGTGCCCGAATAGATCAGCAGCTTCGAGCCGGGGATCGCGTCGCGCCAGACGCCGGCGGCGGCAACGGGGATGAGGTGGTCCTCCTCGCCCCACAGGATCAGCACCGGCATCTTCAGCGCCCCGACATGGTTCTTGATGGTGTTCATGTCGCTTTGCGCGTATTCGCTGAAGCGTTCGGCGGTGGCGCGGCGCGAGCCTTCCAGCCGCGCCATGTCCGAATAGAGGGTCACCATGTCCTGCGTCAGGACGGATTTGCGCACGATGGCGTCGCCCAAGCCCTCGGCGACGAGCGGCTTGGGATCGAGGTAGCTGAGGATCGGCCTCAGCCAGGACTGGCGCAGCAGGCGGAAGCCGAGCGGGATGTGATCGCCCGCCTTGGCCGGCATGCCGCCGGCATCGACCAGGATCAGCGCCGTGACGCGGTCGGGGTGATCTTCGGCAAAGCGCGCCGCCACGCCGCCGCCCATCGAATTGCCGGCCAGCGCGAAGCTCTTGAGCCCGAGCTTGTCGGCGAAGGCAGCGACGAAGTTCGACATGCCGGCATTGGTGTAATCCTCGTTCGGCGTCGCGCCCGTCAGCCCATGCCCCGGCAGGTCGACCGAGATCACGCGGTAGCTGTCCGACAGCCGCTTGGACCACGGCTCCCAGGTGAACAGCGAGGCGTTCGAGCCGTGCAGCAGCAGCAGCACCGGCGCATCGGCGGCGCCGCGAATGCGGTAATGCACGCGCGCCGGCTTGTTCAGCGCGGGATCGGCATCGGGCAAGGTCGAGGCGTACGTCACGTCGGTGAACTGCGACGGCGCGCTGGCGTATTTCGCTTCCAGGAGGCTGCGCGGAATATCCGGCGCGCTGAGCATGTAGAGGCCGATGCCGAGCAGCACCAGAACCGTGACCAGGATACCCAGGAACCAACGCATGGCCGATACTCCGTTTTTTCCACGACCCTCCCCTTGAGGGAGGGTCGAAATCTGCGAAGCAGATTTCGGGGAGGGGTCCGACGCCGAGCCCTTCGGTCGGACCCCTCCCCGAAAAATCTTCGCTGCGCTGCGATTTTTCGACCCTCCCTCAAGGGGAGGGTAAAACTATACCTCAATACTCTATCCCACCCGGCCCCGGATCGTCCGCAGGGGAATCGCATATGGGATTTGAGAGCTTGTAGGCGAAGTCTGGTTGGATTCTGAAGGTGTCTCCTGATTCTCTGGGAGATGCTGATGGACACG
>OLLF01000297.1_pt1 | contig 43994 bp, 42 predicted proteins | sample 1604471 | NCBI WGS metagenome assembly OLLF01 (sample SAMEA104055714, study PRJEB20765) | soil metagenome | isolation source: soil
TCCGTGTCCAAAACGTCGCCAAACGCTTGGAAGACAGAAGAATCAACGCCATGCGCCTTGTCCACCAATTTAAACCGGACAGCAGTGGCCTCGTGCCGGCCATCCATGAACACCGTCGCCGATCGTTTTCATGGATCGCCGGACCAGTCCGTAGCGACAGCGTGCGGACCGGCGATGACGATTCTTGTTATGCCTTAAGCACGTGCACGCATCGCAACAACGGGGGAAAACATGTTGAGACTGATATCGGGCGTCGTCATCGGCGTCGTCGCCTGGGTGGCCGTCGTCGGCGCCGTGGCCTTCCTGCTGCGCGCCGTCGCGCCGGACGTCAACGCCGCCATGGCCGCGCACACCACGACCATCGCCATGGCCGAGCGTCTCGCCCTCAGCTTCCTGGGCTCGCTGGTCGGCGGCTATCTCGCGATGCTGGCCGCGCGCGACAGCCGCGCACCACTGCTCGCCGGCGTGCTGCTGCTGCTGGGCTGGGGCACTTTCCACGTCATGGTGATCTGGCACCAGTTTCCGCTCTGGTATCACCTGACGTTCTTCGTCTCGCTGCCGCTGCTCAGCATCCTCGGCGGACGCCTGGCGAAACGTTAAGCGGCGGCCGCCGCGTCCATCCGCCAGGCGGGGAAGGTCGCCGTCATGGTCGTGCCCTTGCCCGGCGCGCTCGCGACGGTCAGCGTGCCGCCATGCAGCTCGATCAGCGAGCGCGAGATCGGCAGGCCGAGCCCCGTGCCCTGGTGCTGGCGCGCCAGCTTGGAATCGATCTGTCCGAACGCGGCCAGCGCCACCGCGATGTCCGCCTCCTTCATGCCGATGCCGGTGTCGCGGACCCAGATCGCGAGGCCGCCCTCGGCGCGGTTCACGCCCGTCGTCACCCGTCCGCCGGCCGGCGTGAACTTGACCGCATTGGTGAGGAAATTCAGCAGCACCTGCTTCAAGGCGCGCTCGTCGCAGACCAGCCGCGGCAGCCGCGGCTCGATCTGCGTCGCCAGCATCACGTCGCTCTTCTGCGCCCGGTTGCGCACCAGCGTCAGGCAGTCCTCGACCGCGGTGCGCAGCGCGACCTTCTCCTCGCGCAGCTCCAGCTTGCCGGCCTCCAGCTTGGACAGGTCCAGGATGTCGTTGATCAGGTCGAGCAGGTGGCGGCCGCTGCTGTGGATGTCATTGGCGTAGTCGGCGTATTTCTTCAGCCCCACGGGGCCGAACATCTCGTCCTTGATCACCTCGGCGAAGCCGATGATGGCGTTCAACGGCGTGCGCAGCTCATGGCTCATATTGGCCAGGAACTCGGTCTTGGTGCGGTTGGCGAACTCGGCCGCGTCCTTGCTCCTGATGAGCTCGTCTTCGATGCCCTTGCGGTGCGTGATGTCGCTCATCCAGGACAGCGAGGCCGGCCGGCCGTCCCAGTTGACCAGCGCCGCGCGGGTGTCGACCCACACGATCGTGCCGTCGCGCCGCTCCAGGCGGAATTCGTAGTTCGAGATCGTCTCCTCGCCGGCCAGGCGGCGGCGGATATGCTCCAGCACCACCGGCACGTCGTCCTTGTGGATGCCGTCATTGACCGTCTGCACCCGGCCGGCCCTGGCCTCGGCGTCGCGATAGGCGTTCATCGCCCGCACCGACGGAAAATCCATAATGTGCGCGAAGGCGTCGTTGGCGTAGAGCACTTCGCTGCTGGTGCGCACGACGATGCCCTGCGCCGAGCCCTCGACGATGCGGCGCAATTGCGCCTCGGCGCGGCGCGCCTGCTCGACCTCGTCGGGATGGAAGATCAGCGTCACGGTCTCGCCGCCATCGCTGGCCAGCGTGACGGCGAGCTTGGTCCAGCGCCCTTGCGCGCGCGCCCAGCGCAGCTGGATGGTCTGCTGGCGCCTGGGGCCGTTCAGCACCCACTGCGCCGACCACAGGAAGAAGTCGTAGTCCTCGGGATGGATGTGATTGGTCAGGGACTCGCCCTCGGCGACGTCGCTGACCAGGCGCTGGCCTTCTTCCGGCGTTGCGACGCTGAGCACCAGGCCGCCGGCGTCGAGAACGATCTCGACGGCCGCGGCCGCACCCTGGCGCTGATACTCGGACTCCGGCACGCGCACTCCCCGAGGCGTGAGGACAACGACCGGCGTTCGCGCCGGGCCCAACGTTTCCTCACGTCGTTGCCGGCAATGTAGGCAAGGGCGGTTAAGAGTGAATTACGCACGGAAAGAAGTAAGGTCTCGTTAGGATATGCCCACGCGCCGGATAGCCGCCTCGCGCAGCCGTGAAGGGATGCCGCCAATCCGCCCCAATCGCGCCGCTCGAAAGGCGCGATCGCGTCCCAGCCTCGCAGGCGATTGCTCAGGTAGGGGACACAAATGACATACGGTCAGACATCCGCCATTCGCGCCGCCGCGCTCGTTTTCGGCGCATTGCCTTTCCTGCTCGCCGCCTGCGGCACCGACACCGACGCGCCTCTGCCCAAGAAGCCGCAGCAGGAAGTCGTCGTGCCGATCGGCCCCGTCGCCGAGACCCCGCCGGCGCCGCAGCCGGCGCCCGACATCGTGATCGGCTCCGACCGCGCCGCCGCCCCGACGGACCGGCTCAAGACGATGGCCCCGATGAGTGGCGCCATGGGCTATGCCCCGCCGCCGCCTCCGCCGCCCGGCTATTGGCAGCCCGACGTCACCTCGAAGTTCCCGGACGCCAAGCCGAACGCCGTGATGGTGACCGCCGAACAGCCGGTCTCGACCTTCTCGATCGACGTCGACACCGCCTCCTATGGCGTGGTGCGCGACGCGCTGAACCAGGGCGCCCTGCCGCCGGCCGACGCGGTGCGCATCGAGGAGATGGTCAACTATTTCGACTACGCCTATCCCTTGCCCGAGAGCCGCGCCACGCCGTTCCGCGCCAGCGTCCGCGTCTATCCGACGCCGTGGAACAAGGACACGCAAATCCTGCACATCGGCATCAAGGGCTTCGACATCCCGAAGACGGAGCGGCCGGCGGCCAATCTCGTCTTCCTGATCGACACCTCCGGCTCGATGGACGAGCCCAACAAGCTGCCGCTCCTGATCCGCGCCTTCCACCTCTTGGTGGACCAGCTGAACGCCAAGGACCATGTCGCCATCGTCGCCTATGCGGGCTCCGCCGGCGTCGTGCTGCCGTCCACCTCCGGCGCCGACAAGGCCAAGATCATGGCCGCGCTCGACCAGCTCCACGCCGGCGGCTCGACCGCGGGCGGCGAGGGCATCCGCATGGCCTATTCGCTGGCCGAGGCCAATTTCATCAAGGGCGGCGTCAACCGCGTCCTCCTGGCGACCGACGGCGACTTCAATGTCGGCATCACCGATCCCAAGGCGCTGGAGGATTTCGTCGTCCGCGAGCGCGGCACCGGCGTCTATCTCACCTGCCTCGGCTTCGGGCGCGACAACTACAACGACGCGATGATGCAGAAGATCGCCCAGGCCGGCAACGGCAACGCGGCCTTCATCGACACGCTGAACGAGGCCCACAAGGTGTTCGTCGACCAGATCTCGGGCACACTCTTCACCATCGCCAACGACGTGAAGATCCAGATCGAGTTCAATCCCGCCCGCGTCGCCGAATACCGCCTGATCGGCTACGAGACCCGCATGCTCAACCGCACCGACTTCAACAACGACCATGTCGATGCCGGCGACATCGGCTCGGGCACGACGGTGACGGCGCTGTACGAGATCACGCCCGTGGGCTCGAAGGCGCAGATGTCCGATCCGCTGCGCTACCACGCCCCGGCGCATGCCGCGGCCGACGCCGGCGAGCTCGCCTTCCTCAAGATCCGCTACAAGCTGCCGGGCGAGACGGTGTCCAAGCTGATCGACCGCCCGATCACCAATGCCGACGTGACGACGGATTTCAACACGGTCTCGCCGGACATGCGCTTCGCCGCCTCGGTCGTCGGCGCGGCCCAGCTCATGCGCCACGATCCCTATATCAAGGATTTCAACTACGACCGCGCCAAGTCGATCGCCACGGTGGCGCGCGGCGACGACCGCTTCGGCTACCGCGCCGAGTTCATCCGCCTGCTCGACCTCGCCAAATCCGCCGCCTCGCAGCAAGCCCTGAACGTCCACGGCCCGGCGGAGTAACCACGGAAGAAGCGCAGCCGCGTCGCTCAGAACGCCCGCTGGGCGACGCGGATGAGCAACTGCCCCTCCAGCCCCGCCGCGCGGTGCACCCCGATCTCGCTCACTTCCGGCGATGTCGCGATTCTGGCGAAGGCCGCCGCCGACGGATATTCGACCAGCGCGCACAGGTCCCACATGTCCTCGACCTCGCCGATGACGAGCGACGCGATCTGCCCGCCGAACAGGAACTTGCCGCCGTTCTTCTCGACGACCTTCTGCATCGCGCTGCCGTAAATCTGATACGCCTCGCGCCCCGTCAGCGTCGTGGCGCGGCCATCGGCATAGACCGCCTTGTCGCGGAATTTGAGCAGGTTGAGCATCACGATCGCCTCGCCCGAGGCATCGCTCATCAGTGCCATGACGCGGTCCTGCGTCGGATAGACGTGATTTTCGACGTTCATCTTCGCCCCGTTTCCCTCAATCATTGCCCGACAGCATCAGCGTCGGCACCCCGCCCGTGCCGCCGCGCACCGTGAACACCGACGTGCCCGGCTTGCGGCCCTGGCGGACCTCCGACACGTCGATTCCCGCTGCGGCAATGCGCTCGCGAGCGCCTTGCGGATCGCGCACCCGCCAGGCCAGGCCGCCGAAGCTGTCCTTGGCATCGCTCACCGGCGTCTTGAGGCTGGCGCCGATCTCGACCACGCCCGTGCCGCAGCGGAAGAACAATTGCCGCGCGCCCCATTGTTCGTTGACGCGATCGAGCCGCAGATCGAGCCCCAGCCGTCCGCCATACAGCGCCACCGCCCGTTCCGGATTGGCCGTGTTGACGACGATATGATCCAGCCCGCTCACCGAGGCGTCGCCGAAATGCGCCGGCGATAGCGGCCATTGCGCCGCGTCCGGCCTGTTCTCGACGATGAATATCGCGACGCCGTTGGCGCTGGCGCGCTTCATGACGGCGAGTTCCCAGCTGCGTTCGATGCCTTGCGCGTTCTTCGTGCGCGTCGTGTGACGCGGCTGGAACGCCAGTCCGCGCCGTTCGAACCGGCGCAGCGCCTCCGCGAGGTCGGGCACCGAGAAGCCCATGCCCCAGATGCCCGCGCCGAACTTGTCGAGCTCGGCGTGCATCGCCTGCGCCTCGGCGCTGTCGCCGTCGGAGCCGATGACGTCGAGCGCGATGTTGCCGAACTGGAACCAGGCGTGTTCGCCATCCGGCGGCATCAAGCCCCGCCAGTTCGGCGTCACGCCGAAGATGATCTCGAGATTGCGCACCGTCGCGGCGAAATTGCGGACCTGGATGGCGATATGGTCGAAGCCGGTGATCATAAGGGAACCTAGCGCCGATTTGCCGGCGCGCCAATCGGTGCTGGCATCGGCGCCGCGTCTGGCTTATCCCGGAAGGCATGCACGCGATCGACGCCGCCAACACCGTTCTGCTGCTGGGCTCGGCGCTCATCATCGCCGGCATCCTGTCCAGCCTGATTGCGACGCGCTTCGGCGCGCCGATGCTGCTGGTCTTCCTCGGCATCGGCATGCTGGCCGGCGAGGATGGTCCGGGCGGCTTGCGCTTTTCGGACTACCACCTCGCCAATCTGATCGGCTCGCTGGCGCTGAGCGTGATCCTGTTCGACGGCGGCCTGCGCACAAGGTTGGCGGCCTTCCGCGGCCTGTTCGCGCCGGCGCTGGTGCTGGCGACGCTCGGCGTCGTCATCACCGCGGCGCTGACCGGCGTGGTGGCGCACTATCTCTTCGGTCTCGGCCCCGCGCAGAGCTTCCTCTTGGGCGCGGTCGTCGCCTCGACTGACGCGGCGGCGGTGTTCTTCCTGCTGCGCACCGGCGGCGTGCAGCTGCGCCGCAAGTCCGGCGCCATGCTGGAGCTGGAATCCGGCACCAACGATCCGGTTGCGGTCTTCCTCACCTTTTCGACCATCGCGATCCTCGTCGCGCCCGGCGGCCTGAACGGCTGGGACATCGCCGGCTCGTTGGCGCAGCAGGCGGTGATCGGCGCCGTCGGCGGCGTCGCCGGCGGCTTCGGCCTGGTCGCTCTGCTCAACCGCGCGCAGCTGCCGACCGGACTGCATCCGCTGCTCGCGATCACGGGCGCGGTGCTGATCTACGCCTTGGCCGCCGTGGCCGGCGGCTCGGGTTTCTTCGCCGCCTATCTCGCCGGCCTGGTGGTCGGCAACCGTCCGGTGCGGGCTTACGCCAGCATCCTCAGCCTCAACGACGCCGTCACCTGGCTGGCGCAGATCGTGATGTTCGTCGTGCTCGGCCTGCTGGTGGCGCCGCACCGCTTGCTCGCCGTCGCGTTGCCGGCGCTGGCCATCTCGCTCTTCCTCATCTTCGTGGCGCGGCCCGTCGCCGTCTGGGCCTGCCTGCAGGCGTTCGGCTTCACCTGGCGGGAGAAGACCTTCGTGAGCTGGGTGGGCCTGCGTGGCGCGGTCAGCATCTTCCTCGCCGCCGTGCCGACGCTGGCCGGCCTGCCGCACGCCGAGCTCTACTTCGACGTCGCCTTCTTCGTCGTGCTGGTGTCGCTGGTGCTGCAGGGCTGGACGACGAAATGGGCGGCCGAGCGTCTCGGCCAGGTGCTGCCGCGCCAGAACGCCGCCGTGCAGCGCATCGAGATCGACCTGCCCGGCCAGACCGATGTCGAGATGGTGGGCTATCCGGTCCTGCCCGACAGCCGCGCCCTGAACGTCGCCGCCATGCCCTATTGGAGCCGCGCCGCGCTCGTCATCCGCGACAAGGAAATCCTCGAGCCCGCCGCCGCCGGCAAGCTGCGCTCCGGCGACTACGCCTATTTCCTCGCGCCCGCGCTGCGCGTCGCGCGCCTCGACGGCCTGTTCGCGCCGCTGGCCGAGGCGGCAGGCGCCCAGGGCAGCGACGCCGAGTTCGAGATCCATGGCGGCACCCAGCTCGCCGCGCTGGCGGCGATGTACGATTTGCAGCTCACGGGCCTGGATGCCGGGCAAACGATCGCGCAGCTCTTCGCCGAGCGCTTCGACCAGACGCCGGAGATCGGCGACCGCCTGCCGCTCGGCGCCTGCATCCTCACCGTGCGCAAGCTCGATCGCGACGAGGTCGGCGAAGCAGGCCTGCGCTTCGACGAAGAAACCAAGGCGCGGCCCGCCTCGCAGGTCCGCGGCTTTATGCAGAGATGGATCGGCAAACGCGGCGCCTAGCGGCCCTCTCCTTCGACAAGCTCAGGATGAGGGCCTATTTCTAGGGTTCAAAGCGTAAACCCAAATACAAACCTCATCCTGAGCTTGTCGAAGGATGGACGGCAAGCTCAACCGACCACCGGCTTGTCGGTGATGCGGGCGAAGAATTTCTGGCTCTGCTCGCCGCCCTGGTTGTAGTGCTTGGCACCGGTGAAGTCCGTGATCTTGGCGATGTTCGCTGCGACGTCGTCGGCCGTCGCGTTGTGGCCGAGATTGACGCCGTCGGTCTCGACCAATTGCGCCGCCGCGAACACGCCCGCCGCCGCCGTCAGGATGGTGCCCGTTGGCGCGTCCTCGCTCACCAGATAGACCACCGCCGGCGTGACATATTCCGGCTTCAGCATGGCGAGCACGTTCGGCGGCATCAAATTCTCGGTCATGCGCGTGCCGGCGACCGGACAGATGGCGTTGACCTTGATGTTGTCCTTGGCGCCTTCCAGCTTCAGCGTGTTCATGAAGCCGATCAGCGACAGCTTGGCCGCGCCGTAATTGGTCTGGCCGAAATTGCCGTACAGGCCGGTCGACGACGTCGTCACCACGATGCGGCCATATTGCTGCTTCTTGAAGATCTCCCACAGCGCCTTGCACGGTTTGACCGTGCCCATCAGGTGCACGTTCATGACGGCGTCGAAATCCTTCATCTCCATCTTGGAGAAGCTCTTGTCGCGCAGGATGCCGGCATTGGCGATGAGGATGTCGACGCGGCCCCAGGCGTCCATCACCTGCTTGACGAGATGATCGACGCCGGCGTCGTCGCTGACCGAGGCGCCGTTCGCCATCGCCTCGCCGCCGGCCGCCTTGATCTCCGCGACCACCGCTTCGGCGGCGGCCGAGTTGCCACCCGTGCCGTCGACGGCGCCGCCGAGGTCGTTGACCACAACCTTGGCGCCGCGCTTGGCGAGATCCAGCGCATGGGCGCGGCCGAGGCCTCCGCCGGCTCCGGTGACGATGGCGACCTTGCCCTTGAACTCGATGGTCATGACGAAAGCTCCTCTAAAGCGGCTGGAATGGCAGGCCGGGAGTGATGGCGCAGCCGCGTTTGCCGGTCAAGCCGCGGCGGGTTTGGGCGCGAAATACCGCCTGAGCGCGCGGTTCGCCGGGATTTCGATGTACTTGCACAGCAGCCAGCCCCAGGCGATGCAAACGGCCAGCAGCAGGAACGGCTCCGGCCACCACATCCAGTCGCCGAAGCGGATGCCGAAGATCAGCGTATCGTCGGGCGGATAGGCGCCCTCGAAGAAGCGGATCAGCTGCAGCCACGCCGTCTGGCCGATATAGATCGCGAACGACCACTCGCCGAGCTTCATCAGCGGCCTGGTCTGTAAAAACCGCGCGACGAAGCCGCGGTCGAAGCTGAGCGCATAGACCAGCCACAGCATCGGCACGACGGTGTAGATGTCGCGCGGCGTGTGCGACCAGCCATTGTCGAAGGTGCCGAAGCCCATCCAGATCAGCACCGCGAGCTGCAAGGCCGAAATCGCGATCTCCGGCAGCGTATCGGCGAAGGCCTTGGTCTTGCCGTACAGCACGCACATGCCGACGCCGACCGCGAAGGCGCTCATGCCGCGCAGAATGCCGTTGTGGAAGGTGATGTCGAGGCCATGCTTGCCGGTCAACGACAGCCAGGCCAGCCCCGCGATGCCCGCCGCGATCAGCCCGATGGCGCTCAGCCAGCCGCCGCGCGCCAGCACCAGATAGACCGGGAACAGCAGGCACAGGAAGAACTCGACGCTGACGAACCAGCTCGCGCCGTTCCACGACAGGTACGGAAAGATGTTCCACGCCTGCACCAGGAACAAATTGGCGATGAAGGTCCAGAAGGTGACGACCGGATGATACTTCGCCTCGTAGATCGACTGCGTCCCTTCCGCATGCGCGAAGCCGTTCAGCAGCAGCATGATGAGCAGGATATAGAGCAGCATCGCCAGGTGCAGCGGATAGAGCCGCGACAATCGGGCCATGAGAAATTCCCGGTATGCGCTGCCGCGCCAGAACTCGCGCACCCGCGTGCCATAGACATAGGTCAGGATGAAGCCCGACAGCGCGAAGAAGAACTCCACCCACATATAGCCGTGCCCGACGAGCAGGTCGAACGGCTTGAAATTGCGGTAATGGTGGCCCTCGCAATAGTGATAGAGCACCAGGATCAGCGGCGGTATGGCGCGCGCCCCCGCCAGGGCCCGGATTTCGCCGGCGCGCGCGGGCGCGGCGCTCATGGCGCCTTGACCTCGGCAAAGCGCGTCGTGATGGCGTCGATGGCGGTGCGCAGGCGCTCATAGCGCGAGCCGGTGACGGTCACGAAAGGCAGCTTGCGGTGCTCGAGCTCCATGCGCGTATGCGCCAGCATGCGCGCCCGGGTCGCGGGGTCCGGGAAATAGCGGATGCCGTCGGCCACGAACGGCACGTCGATGTCGCACAAGAGATAAAGGTCCGCCGGATCGTCGATGCGGTCGAGATCGGCCGGCCGCTCGCCGAGCAGGATGTCGGACCACACCGCCGTCATCACCGCATCGGTGTCGAAGACGATGAGGTTCTGGGCCTTGCGCCGCGCCGCCGCGGCCAGCAGGTCGTGGCCGCGCCGGATGGCGCGCAGGTCTTCCAGGTCGCATTCATTGCCGAAAATCTCGCAATACAGCCGGCCGTATTCCGGCACCGCGACGGTGCCGAAATGCTCCGCCAGCTCGCTGGCGAGCGTCGTCTTCCCGGTCGATTCCGGCCCATGCAGACAGACGGTTCTCACGCCAAAGCCCCTGCTTCGCAGGCAGCAGACTAACGGCTGGCATCGCCGCTGTCATGCAAGGTGGCTTTCCGCCGCGCCGAAATGCCCTAGAGTAAGGCGTCTGACCCCGGGGGACTTCATGGCGTCCGTGCTGCCGCATCTGCAATCCGCATTGGGAATTCTGGTCATCCTCACCTTGGCCTGGCTGTTCTCGGAAGATCGCCGCGCCTTCCCCTGGCGCATCGTCCTCGTCGGCCTTGCGCTCCAGGCCGGCATCGCGGTGCTGCTGCTCAAGCTGCCGCTGGCGCGCAATGCGCTGTTCGGCCTCAACGGTGTCGTCACCGTCCTCACGACCGCCACGCGCGCCGGCACCAGCTTCGTCTACGGCTTCGTCGGCGGCGGCGACTTCACGCCCTTCACCGTCACCAACCCCGCGGCCATGACGACGTTCGCGTTCACGATTCTGCCGCTGGTGATCATCATCTCCGCGCTGTCGGCGATCCTGTGGTACTGGCGCGTGCTGCCGGTGATCGTCGGCGGCATGGCGTTCGTGCTGCGCCGCACGCTGGGCATCGGCGGCGCGGTCGGCCTCGGCGCCGCGGCGACGGTGTTCCTCGGCAATATCGAAGGCTCGCTGGTCGTGCGCCCCTACCTCGCGCGCATCACCCGCACCGAGCTGTTCATCCTGATGACCACCGGCCTCTCCGTCGTGGCCGGCACCGTGTTCGTGGTCTACGCCAACATGCTGGGCGGCGGCTGCGTGCCGAACCCGCCGCCGGGCGCGCATTGCGTGCTGCCCGGCGCGCTCGGGCACATCCTGGTGGCGTCGATGATGTCGCTGCCGGCCGCGATCCTCATGGCCGCCATCATGGTGCCGGGCGATGCGGTGACCGATGTCAGCCAGACCGATGAGGCGCACAAATACCGCTCGACCATGGACGCGATGGCGCGCGGCACCGAGGACGGCCTCAAGATCTACATGCAGATCATCGCCATGTTGATCGTGGTGACCGCCATCGTCGCGATCGTCAACACGATCATGGGATATTTCCCTGAGGTTTATGGCGCACCGCTGACCTTGCAGCGCGTGCTGGGCTGGCTGTTCGCCCCCGTAGTGTGGCTCTATGGCGTGCCGTGGGGCCAAGCCCAGACCGCCGGCAGCCTCCTGGGCGTCAAGACCATCCTCAACGAGTTCGTCGCCTATTCGCAGCTCACCACGCTCCCGGCGGGCGCCCTCGACCCGCGCTCGACGCAGATCATGGTCTATGCCCTGTGCGGCTTCGCCAATTTCGCCTCGGTCGGCATCCTGATCGCGGGCTTCGGCACGCTGATCCCCGAGCGCCGCGACGAGATCGTGCCGCTGGCCATGCGCGCCATCGTCTCGGGCACGATGGCGAGCGGCCTGACCGGCTGCATGATCGGCCTTCTGCCGGTGACCTGACGTGGGCGGCTTCGTTCGCATCGCCAAAGGGCGCGAGCACCGCGCGGCGAAAACCGCCGTGCCGCGCCACCGCCACGACCAGGCCTATGCCGCCATCGTGCTCGCCGGCGGCTATGAGGAAAGCGGCAGCAGCGGCCGCTACCGCGTCGGCCCCGGCGACGTCCTCTTCCACGACGCGTTCGACGCGCATCTCGACCGCTTCGGCGCTTTGGGCGCCGAGATCTTCAACCTGCCGCTGCCGTCGCAGCCCGCGATGCAGGCCGGACGCATCCACGATCCCGACGAGCTCGTGCGCCTCGCAACCCGCGACGGTGAAGCGGCGCAGAGCTATCTCTTCCAACACGCAACCGAAACCTGCGCGCTGGTGCTGGACTGGCCCGATTTGCTGGCGACCGCCTTGCTCGGCGCGCCGGAGCTGCGGCTGGACGCCTGGGCGCGCCGCCATGGCCTGGCCACCGAAACGCTGTCGCGTGGCTTCGGCAAGCTCTACGGCGTGACACCCGCCGCCTTCCGCGCCGAGGCGCGGGCGCGGCGCGCTTTCGACGCCATCGCGCACAGCGATGCACCGCTCGCCGACATCGCCGCGCGCACCGGCCATGCCGACCAGCCGCACATGACGCGGGCCGTCAGGGCCTTGACCGGCGCGACCCCCGGCCATTGGCGGGCGGAGTCAAATCCGTTCAAGACGGCGCGCGGCGCCTGCGCATAGATCGCGGCATGACCAGCACCAAGCGCATCCTGTTCGGCCTGCTCGCGGTCGTCTTCGTCATCCTGCTCGGCCTCGGCCTGCCGATCCTCGGCGCCATCGTTTCCAACAGCGCCAGCCACTATGTCCCGGGCCTGCCGGCGGCCGACGGCCCCACGCTGCCCTGGCTCTATTCGCAGCACCTTTCGCAGACCGTGCTGGCGCTGATCGCCATCTTCCTGATCAAGCGTTTCATGCCGTTCGACGCCGGCCTGCGCTGGCCGGAGGGGAAAACCTATATCCGGCCCGCGATCCTGTGGGGCATCTTCTTCGGCGTGCTGATGACGGTGGTGGACTATGCGCCCGACCTCATCGCGCACCGCCCGATGGATCTCGGCTTCAAGGTTACCATGCCGGCGATCCTGGGCTGGACCTTCTTCGAAGGCGTCTATGTCGGCCCGACGGAGGAGATTCTCTTTCGCTCGCTGCTGGTCGGCTATCTCATCGCCGCCATGCCGGGCAAGTTGCGCCTCGGCCGCTACGACATGAGCTGGGCGGGCGTCATCGTGGCGGCGATCTTCGCCTTCGCCCACCTCGCCAGCTTCTTCACCCGCCCGTCCTTCGCCGCCGCCGGCCAGCAGGTCTACGCTTTCGCGCTCGGCATCCTCTACGCCTATTGGTTCGAGAAATCGCGCAGCGTCGTCGCCCCCATCATCGGCCACAATGTCGGCGACGTCGTCGAATACGCGATCTGCTTTGCGCTGATTGCTATGTGGCGCTGACGAGGCCGAACGCGTCGGCCAGCAGTTCGTAAGACCGCAGCCGCGACGCGTAGTCATACGTGATCGTCACGACCGTCAGCTCGTCCGCGCCATGCGCCGCGGCCAGCGCCGTCAGCCGCTCGCGCACCTGTGCGCCGGTGCCGACGATGGAACGCTTGGCGACCGTCGCCAGCAGTTTTTCTTCCTGCGCCGTCAGCGGCTGTGCCTGCGCCTCCTCCGGCGAGGGAAACGCAATCGGCCGCCCGCTGAGCAGCCGCACCACCCACAGATTGCGCGACGCCGCCAGGCGCGCCGCCTCTTCTTCCGTTTCGCCGACCAGCGCCGCGACGCCGAGCGACACACGCGGGCTCGGACACGCCGCGCTCGGCTTGAACCGCGCGCGGTATTCGCCGACCGCGTCCTCGCTGCCGTCGGCCGAAATGAAATAGGCGTGGCTGAACGGCAGGCCGAGTTCGGCGGCATAGACCGCGCCATGAATGCCCGAGCCCAGCATCCACAATTCCGGTCCCGGCGTCGGTGCTGAGCCTGCCGAAGCACGCGGCATGGCGTGAATGCCGCGATAGGGATGATCGTCCGGCAGCGGTTCCTTGCCTGAGGAGTCGTCGAGGAACTGCCGCAGCAGCTGCACCTGGCTTGGGAACGCGTCGATCGGCCAGGCCTGCGGGCCCGCTTGCAGCGCCCGCGCCGTCATCTGGTCGGAACCCGGCGCCCGCCCCAACCCAAGATCGATGCGCCCCGGCGTCAGCACGTCCAGCATGCGGAACTGTTCGGCCACTTTCAGCGGGCTGTAATGCGTCAGCATCACGCCGCCGGAACCGACCCTTATGCGGTTCGTTTCCTGTGCGACGCGGCCGATCAGGATCTCCGGGCAGGAGCCCGCGAACGAGTTGCTGTTGTGATGCTCGGCCAGCCAGTAGCGATGATAGCCCAGCCGGTCGCAGGCCTTCGCCAGGGCAATGGTCTCGGCCACGGCCTCGGCGGCGGTGCCGTCTTTACGAATGGGCGACTGGTCGAGAACGGATAAAAGCATCGCGCGGCGATCGGTTATGGCCAATTTCTGGGCAGCTGTTCGCACTCCATTAACCACTAGGGCGCAGCCTGTGACCAGACTATTCAAGAAACCCGCCGTGTCGAGCCCAGCGAACATCATTACTCTGTCCAAGAGCGTGCCCGAGAGCGCGTCCGGCGTCATACCGCTGGACGCCATCGAGAGCCCGATCCTGCTCCAGGGCATGGACTACTGGAATCGCCTGCGCGGCGAGCGCCGCTTTCCCGCGCGCCAGGACATGATGCCGCGCGATATGGCGCCCCTGCTGCGCAACATCGTGGTGATCCGGATCGTCGATGAGGGGCGCGACTACGAGTATCGCATCGTCGGCGACGCCCATGTCATCAGCCACGGCTTCACCATGCAGGGGCTGCGCGTCAGCGGCATCGACGCATACTCGCCCGGCTATGGCGCGGTGCTGAAGAGCCTGTACGACCGCGTCGTGCGCAAGCGCGATGCCTATGCCTTCCGCGGCTGGATGGAGCGCGGCGAGAAGAACAAGCAATACATCTACAGCGAGAGCATCTTCATGCCGATGGGTCCCGACGACGCGACCATCGATCATATCCTGAATTTCTCGGTCTATACGCCGCGCGACAGCTTCGAGCGCTGAGCAAAGCGGGCGGGGGCCGGCATGAACGTACCACAGACATTCGAACATCAGCCGGCGCCGCAGGCCTCGACGCAGAGCGTCATAGCGCCCGACGAGATCGACAACGCCATCGGCCGCACCGCCTATGCCTATTGGCGCATGCTGCGCGGCACGCGGAAGATGCCGGCGCGCGCGGAGCTGTCGCCGCGCGACATGAAGGTCATCCTGCGCAACGTCGTGCTGCTGCGCGTCATCGACGGCGGCGCGGACTATGAATACCGCATCGTCGGCCAGCTCTTCGTCTGGGCCTATGGCGCCCAATTCCGCAACAAGCGCCTGACGCAGATCGAGGCCGCCGCGCCCGAGCATGGCGCCCGCATGCGCGAACTGTACGAATACGTCCGGACCCAGGCCGAGCCGCTCGCCCTGCGCGGCTGGGTCGGCCGCGACGACCCCGAGGCCCGCTTCGTCTACTACGAGAGCGTCCTTCTCCCTTTCGCCGCCGACGGCGAAACCGTCGACCATATTCTTGTTGCCAGTGTCTACGTGCCCAAGGCGCCGGATTAGCGCGCAACCTCTCCGGGTAGTTCTCCCGCCGCGGCGGCACAAAACGCGCATTTTCCTGCCACGAAATTTTAGGGGGTTCGGGCCGAACCTTCGTCCTTCGGGGGAAGCCATGTCGTCTGCACACGCCATCCAGCCGCAACGCGCACCGGATACGTCGTCCGTGCACGTCATTTCTCTCGACCAGCTCGAGAATGTCGTGGTGCGCACGGGCGCGAGCTATTGGCGCATGCTGAAAGGCGACCGCCACCTGCCCGCGCGCAGCGAGCTTTCGCCGCGGGACATGCGCGGCATCCTGCGGAACGTCGTTCTGCTGAAGGCGATCGACGGCGGCAAGGACTACGAATACCGCATCGCCGGCGATGCGCAGGTCGAAGCCTACGGCTTCTCGTTCCGCGACATGCGCATCAGTCACATCATCGCCGCGGCGCCCGAACTGGGCAACATGATGCACGGCCTCTATGAGCATGTCCGCGCCACCGCCGAGCCCTTCGCCGTGCGCGGCTGGGTCGGGCGCGAGGTCACCGACGCGCGCTTTGTCTACTACGAAAGCGTCTTCCTGCCGCTCGCCGAGGACGGCGAGGCCGTCGACCATATCCTCGTCGTCAGCATCTATGTGCCCAGGGCGCCGGAGCGCCCACTCGCCACGCTTTGAGGCGATGGGCTAATCTCCCTGTCTCAGGGAGACCGCCATGCCGCTCGACATCGAAACCCGCGACCAGCTGCTGGACACCGTGCGCCGCTTCGTGCGGGAGAAATGCGTGCCGATCGAGGCCAAGGTCGCGGAAGAAGACCGCGTCCCCGACAGCATCATCGCCGAGATGCGTGAGCTCGGCCTCTTCGGGATCTCCATCCCGGTCGAATATGGCGGCCTCGGCCTCACCATGGAGGAGGAAGTCCTGGTCGCAATGGAGCTCGGCCACACCTCGCCGGCCTTCCGCTCGGTCATCGGCACCAATGTCGGCATCGGCAGCCAGGGCGTGGTGATGTTCGGCAACGATACGCAAAAGAGCGAATGGCTGCCCAAGCTCGCCAGCGGCGAAGTCATCGCCAGCTTCGCGCTGACCGAGCCTGGCGCCGGTTCCGACGCGGCTTCGGTGCGCACCACCGCCATCCGTGACGGCGACCACTACATCGTCAACGGCACCAAGCGTTTCATCACGAACGCCAACCGCGCCGGCATGTTCACGCTGATGGCGCGCAGCGACCCGAACCGCAAGGGCGCCGGCGGCATCTCTGCCTTCATCGTGCCCTCGAACATTCCTGGCATCAGCGTCGGCAAGCCGGAGAAGAAAATGGGCCAGCAGGGCGCCCATATCTGCGACGTCATCTTCGAGAACGCCCGCGTGCCGGCCAGCCTGCGGCTCGGCGCGGAAGGGGAGGGCTTCAAGGTCGCGATGCAGGTGCTCGACCGCGGCCGCCTGCACATCTCCGGCGTCTGCGTCGGCGTCGCCGAGCGCCTGATAAAGGAGAGCGTCGCCTACGCCCGCGAGCGCGAGCAGTTCGGCCAGAAGATCGCCGAGTTCCAGCTCATCCAGGGCATGCTTGCCGACTGCCAGACCGAGACCTACGCCGCCAAATGCATGGTGATGGACGCCGCCAAAAAACGCGACCGCGGGATGAGCATCACGATGGAAGCCGCCTGCACCAAATATTTCGCCTCCGAAATGGTCGGCCGTGTCGCCGACAAGGCGGTGCAGATCTTCGGCGGCGCCGGCTACGTCGCCGACTACGGCATCGAGCGCTTCTACCGCGACGTCCGCATCTTCCGGCTCTACGAGGGTACCAGCCAGATCCAGCAGATCGTCATCGCGCGCGGGCTGTTACGGGGCGACTAGATGCTAGCATTGACAGCAACGCTGGCAAATACTACTTTTGCGGTATGGCTACGCTTACGATCCGCAACCTTCCCGACGGTGTCCACAAAGGCTTGCGTCTGCGCGCTGCCGAGAACGGGCGCAGCGTGGAAGAAGAGGTCCGTCAAATCCTGGCGGAGCAGGTACAGCCCATGCGGGAATATAGAAATCCGAAGACGCCCGAAGAGATCGATGAAGCCGTGAAGCGCGCGCAGGAGCTCTTCGCGCCGATGGCCAAGACCTATTCCGTAGATCAATACCTTGAAGAGAAGCGGGCTGAAGCTCGCCGGGAACAGGCGAAGATGGACGGTCTCAACGACCCGCCGACCGAATTTCGCAAGTGATCGTCCTGGATGCTTCGGCGGTGCTGGCGCTCTTGCTCAAGGAGACCGGCGCTGAACAGGTGCGCGCTGCGTTACCGCGCTCGGCAATCTCGGCTGCGACGCTGACCGAAGTTCTGTCCAAAGGCTTGAAGCGCGGTATCCCACCGGACGAAAGCTATCCCGCCATCGTCGCCTGGGGCATTCGGATTATTCCGGTCGACACATCGCAAGCGCGCATAGCCGCGGAACTCGCCAAGGCGCCAAAGCAGCTGGACCTCTCCTTGGGCGATCGGCTCTGCATTGCGCTGGCCATGGTGCGCCAGTGCGAATTGATGACCTCGGATGGCGGCATCCTGCGGCTCCAAGCCGACGTGTCGTTCAAGCGCTTCCGATGACCGCCACGCCGCGCTCTCTCGCGCGCCTCGTACGCGACATCCGCGCCTGCCGCATTTGCGCCGACATCCTCGAACCCAATCCGATCGTCCGCGTCAGCGCCACGGCAAGACTCCTGATCGCCGGCCAGGCGCCGGGCCTGCGCGTGCACAAATCCGGCCAGCCTTTCGCCGATGCCTCCGGCGACCGCCTGCGCGGCTGGCTGGGCATCGACAGCGACACCTTCTACGATCAGAACCGCGTCGCCATCGCCGGCATGGCGTTCTGCTTTCCCGGCTATGACGCCAAGGGCGGCGACCGCCCGCCGCCGCGCGTCTGCGCCCAGCACTGGCGCGCCCGCCTGCTGGAGCAGCTCCCGGACATCAAGCTGACGCTGCTGGTCGGCTCCTACGCCCAGGCCTGGCATTTGGGTGAAGCCGCGAAATCCAATATGACGGACACGGTGAAGGCGTGGCGCGGCTACGCCCCACGCTACGTTCCCCTGCCGCATCCGTCGTGGCGCAACAATGGCTGGTTGAAACAGAACCCATGGTTCGAGCGCGAATTGCTGCCCACTTTGCGAAGGCGTGTGCGGCGGGCTCTCTCCTCCTGATCGCCGCCTGCGCGCCGCTGCTGGCGCCGCACGGCGTGGAGAACGACACGCCCACCTTCACCGACACCTATCTGCTCGCCCGCGACGGCGAGAAGCTGCCGTCGCGCCTCTGGGGACCCGAGCACCCCAAGGCCGTCATCGTCGCCCTGCACGGCATGGGCGACTATTCCAACTTCATCGCAATGCCGGCAGCCGATTGGGCCAAACACGGCATCGTCACGCTCGCTTTCGATCAGCGCGGCTTTGGCGCCGCGCCCAACCCGGGCCTGTGGGCCGGCGGCGACACGATGCGCCGCGATCTCGCCGATGCGCTCACCGCCGCCCGCGCGCGCTATCCCGGCGTGCCGGTCTATGCCTTGGGCGAAAGCATGGGTGGCGCCGTGGTGCTCTCCGCCTTCGCGAGCGCCGACGCGCCCAAGGCCGACGGCCTCATCCTGGTCGCGCCCGCCGTGTGGTCGCGCGCCGACATGCCGATGCCGTACCGCATGACGCTGTGGCTCGGAGCGCATGCGTTTCCTGCCATGCACGTCTCCGGCAACGGCATCGTCCATATCTGGCCGTCCGACAACATCCCCATGCTGCGCGCCTATTCGCGCGACCCCTTGGTGCAGAAGGACACGCGCGCCGATGCCGTTTACGGCCTGGCGAACCTGATGGACGACGGCCGCCACGCGCCCGAGCATCTCGCCGCCCCGCCGCCGATCCTCTTTCTCTACGGCAAGAACGACCAGGTGATCCCCGCTCCGCCCACCGAGGCGGTAATCGCCGCGCTCGGCAGCAAGGCCGAAGTCCACCGCTACGAGCATGGCTATCATATGCTTTTGCGCGATCTCGACGGCCCTGTGGTGTGGCAGGATGTCGTGACGTGGATCGAAAAAGGGGGGAAGCAATGACGGCACGACCGCAACTTATGCGCTGCACTTCGCATATGCTCTGCTTCGTCCTTCCCGCTTTTGATTCCGTGTCATGGCCATCGTCACCGTTGAAAACCTCCGCAAAGACTATCGCTATGTCCGGCGCAAGCCGGGCCTGAGCGGGCTTTTCAATCGCGACATCCGCACCATCCAGGCCGTCGACGGCATCTCGTTCGCGATCGCCGAGCGCGAGCGCGTCGCCATCATCGGCCCCAACGGCGCGGGCAAATCGACCACGCTGAAGATGCTGTCCGGCATCCTGGAACCGACCTCGGGCGGCGCCCGCGTGCTGGATTTCGTGCCCTGGAAACAACGCCGCCAGCTCGCCTACCGCATCGGCGTCGTCTTCGGCCAGCGTTCGCAGCTCTGGGCCGAGCTGCCGGCGCGCGATTCCTTCGCCCTGCTGCGCCGCATCTATGACGTCGATCTCGAAACCTTCAAACGCCGCCAGGACCGGCTCGTCGAGCGCTTCGGCCTCGGCAGCCTGATGGACCAGCCGGTGCAGCGCCTGTCGCTGGGCCAACGCATGCGCTGCGAGATCGTCGCCAGCCTGCTCCATGGCCCGGCGCTGCTGTTCCTCGACGAGCCCACCATCGGCCTCGACATCACCGCCAAGGCCGCGATCCGCGACTTCATCCGCGAGCATGCCGGCGCCGAGGGCCAGACCGTGGTCCTGACCTCGCACGACACCCGCGACATCGAACTCGTCTGCGACCGCGTCATCGTCATCGACGAGGGCCGCATCGTCGTCGACCAGCCGACCGATCAGCTACGCCGCCAGTTCCTCGGCCACCGCCTGGTGACGCTGCGCTCGGCCGCGCCCGCGCTCGAACTCGCGCTGCCCGGCGTCGTACGCCGCGCCAGCGAGCCGCATCTGTCGATCTTCGAGGTCGACACCGGCACGACCCGCGTCGACGTCGTGGTGCAGGCGGCGCTGGCGCTCGGCGGCATCGAGGACATCACCATCGAAGACCCGCCGATGGAGGAGGTGGTCCGTGCCATCTATGACGCAAACCGCGCGCGCTGAATTTTCCGGCACCGCCGCCGCCGCGTTCAGCGCCTTCGCGCTCGGCGTGCGGCGCAACCTCGCCAACTGGCCGATCCTGATGGGCCGGGCGCTGTTCTATCTTGTCGCCATCATCGTGCTGACGGGTCTGTGGGACAGGGTTGCCGCGCAGCACCTGCCGGGCACGCTGGCGGCGATCCTGCCACCGGGCGGCCTGACGCTCTATTTCGGCACCACGGAGTGGATCACGCTCTCCGTCGCGGCGATCCATCTGCGGCTGGAGGACGACATCCGGCTCGGCCTGTTGGAGCCGCATCTGCTGCGCCCCAAGCCCTACCTGCTGCAGAAGATCGCCGAGTCGCTGGGCGATACGCTCGGCCGCCTCATCGGCATCGGCGCCGCGGCGCTGCTCGCGCTGGCGCTGTCGGGCCGCGCCGCGCCGCCGCCGGCCGCCTTCGCCTATGTCGCGGTGCTCGGCCCGCTCGGCGCGGCCATCGGCGTGCTGCTCTACACCATCGTCGGGCTCTGCGCCTTCTGGGTGCGGCGCGTGCTGCCGCCCTATCTCATCATGCAGAAGTCGATGTTCCTGTTCGGCGGGTTGTTCGCGCCGATCACGCTCTATCCCGTGTGGCTCTATCACGCGGCGGTGGTGACGCCCTTCGCGGCCAACCTGTTCCTCGCCGGCAACCAGATGATCGCCCCGTCCGCGGCCGGCTTCGGCGCAGCGCTGCTGGCGCAGCTCATCTGGATCGCCGTCCTTGCCGCGTTGATCGCGCTCCTCTGGCGCGCCGCCTTGCGCAAAGTGCTGCGGGAGGGGCTGTGATGAACATGCTTGCGACCTACGCCGCCAACGTCGCCGCGGCGATCCGCACCTCGCTGATGGACCGCACCAATTTCATCCTGCAAGCGGTCGGCATGGTGGTGAACGACGTCTTCTTCCTGCTGCTCTGGTACATGTTCTTCGCCGGCTTCCGCCGCGTCGGCGGCTGGGGCCTGCACGACGTCGCGCTGCTCCTCGGGCTCACCATGTGCGTCGTCGCCTTTAGCGGCGTGTTCTTCGGCGGCTATCGCGACATGGCCGCGACCATCCTGCGCGGCGAGATCGACGCCCTGCTGACCCAGCCCAAGGCGATCCTCGCCCGCCTCCTGGCGCGCGAGAGCATCCCCACCGCCTGGGGCGATCTCGTCATGGGCATCTGGATGCTCGCCACCTTCGCGGCGCTGTCGTGGCGCGATATCCCGCTGGTCGCTGTCGGTCTCGTCTGCGGCACGGCGGTCTATGTCGCCTCGGCGGTGGTCTATGCCAGCCTCGCCTTCTGGTTCGCCGGCGCGCGCAGCTTCGCCCGCGACCTCACCGACTTCATGCTGATGTTTTCGAGCTATCCGGGTTCCATCTACACCGGCGCGACCAAGTTCGTCGCCTACACGCTGCTGCCCGCCGGTTTCGTCGTGCTGACGCCGGTCACGTTCCTGCGTGCGCCCTCGCTGCAGACGTTCGCGATCCTCGTCGCGGCGGCTCTGGGTTACGCCGCCATCGCCGTCTTCGCGTTCCAGCTCGGCATGCGGCGCTACCGGCAGGGCAAGGTCGCAATAGGTTAGAGGGCAACGTTTGCGGTGCTAGGCCGTTATCTCTGGTGGAACCCACCCGGAGATACAGCATGGCCAAAGCCAAGCCGCACGACCTGCGCGACGACATCTATGCGCCGCACACCACCGTCACGAATACCAATGAGCGCCTCGCCGGCGCCGAGCCCGCCGCCGTCGATCCGGAAAACGGCAATCTCAAGCTCGTCCGCCCCGAGCCGGGCAAGAACGTCCCGCCGGGCGCCGCGACGAAAGGCTAGGCCGCTTTCGGCGCGGGTGCCTGGAGCAGTTCGATGACGTAGCCGTCGGGGTCCTTCGCGAGCCCGACGACTGCGTTGCCGAACGATGCGATGGGCGCCGGCTCGCGGACGATCTCGCAGCCCTCGGCGCGGATGCGCTCCGCCACCGCCTTGGGGTCGGTGACGTAGAACACCAGCTTGATAGGATTATCCTTGTAATTCGGCGCCGATCCGTCCGTGTAGTGCATCAGCACCACGGCGTTGCGTCCTTCATGCCCCAGCACGATCTCGTCCATATAATCGAGCTTGAACGTCTGCATCTGCCGCATCCCCAGCACCTTGCAGTAGAATTCCGCGGACCGCTTCAGGTCGCTGACCCCGATACCCGTTGCGCCAAGATAGTCCGGTGAACGCGCCATGGATTTCCCCCGATGGTTCTGTTGGCAGGATAGGGGCGCCCCTCGTCTTGTAAATAGCGCAATAAACCCCCATATATCGCGTGGTGCCGCAGACCAGCGGCCCAAGCGCGCTGTACGCCGCCTGCTTGCCCATCTTAATTGTTCGGTAGCGTCGCATTGCGAAGCTGCGCGGCATCGTGAGAGCCAAAATGACCTATGAGCTGGAAGCCGACATCTCTTCACCTTCGCTTGCCGCGGAAATCGCCGCCGGCCGGCCGCGCTCCGAGCGCGAGATTCTGACCGATCTCGTCCGCGTGCTGGCGCCGCATCCGGGCGGCCTCCGGCGCTGGTCGGTGATGCGCGCCATCCGCACCGACCGCGAGCGCGCCGCGCGCGACGTGCCGCAGAAATTCGAAGCCGATGTCGAACGCGCGTTCCGGCGCTTCTGCACGGGAACCGAATCAGGCGCCTGCAAGCCCGCGGAGGCCCTGTTCTTCCGGCCGCCGGAAAAGGCCGGCGAGGTCTGGGCCGTGATGCCCGCGCGCGCCAAAGCCTGGCTCAGCGCCGAATCCGCCGACGCGGCCTGAAATGACTCACAGCGAATCGACGCTCGACCCGCGCGCCCTGATCCAGGATCTGGCGCGCTACCGCGAGCCCAGCCGCCCGCGCGCCCTGTTCGAGCTCGGCCTGACGGCAGGCTTGCTGCTGCTGAGCTGGGTGGCGATGTGGGCCTCGCTCGACGTCGGCTATTGGCTGACGCTGCTGCTTGCGATCCCGGCCGCCGGCTTCCTCGTCCGCCTGTTCATGATCCAGCACGATTGCGGCCACGGCGCCTTCTTCCGCAGCCGGCATGCCAATGACTGGATCGGCCGCGCGCTCGGCCTTCTCACCTTCACGCCCTACGATTACTGGAAGCGCAACCACACCATCCATCATGCGACGTCGGGCAATCTCGACCGCCGCGGCATCGGCGACATCCTGACGCTGACGGTGGGCGAATATCTGGCGCGCTCCTGGCTCGGCCGCCTCGCCTATCGCTGCTACCGCAATCCCGTCGTCCTGTTCGGCATCGGGCCGGCCTATCTGTTCTTCCTGCAGCACCGGCTGCCCTTCGACCAGATGCGCGGCGGCTGGCGCCCCTGGACCAGCGCCATCGCCACCAATGCCGGCATCGCCGCGCTGGCCGGCGTCGCGATCTGGCTGATCGGCGTCGGGCCGTTCATGGCGGTGCATCTACCGGTCATGCTGCTCGCCGCCTCCATGGGCGTCTGGCTGTTCTACGTCCAGCACCAGTTCGAGGACGTCGTGTGGGCTTCCGATCCGGATTGGGCGCTGCCGCATGCGGCGCTGCATGGCAGTTCGCACTACGCCCTGCCGGCGGTGTTCCGCTGGTTCACCGCCAATATCGGCGTGCACCACGTGCACCACCTGTGCAGCCGCATCCCGTTCTACCGCCTGGGACAGGTGATGCGCGACCACCCGTACCTGCAATCCGTCGGACGCGTCACCGTCGGCGAAAGCCTGCGCAGCATCCGCCTGACCCTGTGGGACGAGGCGCGCCAGAAGCTGGTCTCGTTCCGCGAGGTGGCGGCGGACGCATAGGCAGAGTTTGGGTTGAATTTTATACTTCAACCCGTCATTGCCCGGCTTGTCCGGGCAACCCATGAACACCACCGGAGAAAATTTTCACCGACTGTTTTCATGGGTCGCCGGGACAAGCCCGGCGATGACGATGAGCGGATAAATTCAGACCTACGAGTTTTAAATATGAATCGCGTGGCCCAGCGCGCGCAGCGCGGCCTCGTGGAACGCTTCGCCCAGGGTCGGGTGGATGTGGATCGTGCCGGCGATATCCTCCAGCACCGCGCCCATCTCCAGCGCCAGGCTGAACGCATTGGACAGCTCGCTGACATGCGCGCCGACGGCCTGGATGCCCAGCACGCGATGATCGGATTTGCGCGCCAGGATGCGCACGAAGCCGCCATTGTCGCCGCTGTCCATCGACAATGCCCTGCCGTTGGCCGCGAACGGGAACATCGCGGTGATCACGTCGTCGCCTTTCGCCGCGTCGTCGTTGGGGCCTAGTCCCGCGCTGACGATCTCCGGCTCGGTGAAGCACACCGCCGGAATGGATACCGGATCGAAGCGCCGCTTCTCGCCCGCGATGATCTCCGCCACCATATGGCCCTGCGCCGCCGCCTTGTGCTCCAGCATCGGCTCGCCGGCGAGATCGCCGACCGCCCAGACGTTCTTCATGGAGGTGCGGCACTGATCGTCGATCTTCACGAACGGCCCAGCCATGTCGACTGCCATATTCTCAAGGCCCCAACCTTGCGCCGCCGGCCGGCGTCCGACCGTGACGAGGATATTGTCGGCGGCGAAGGCGATGGTCTTGCCGTCCTTCAATTCGACGGTGAGCGCGCCCTTGTCGAGCCCCTTCGCCTTGGCGCCCAGATGCAGCGTGACACCGTTCTTCTCCAGCCATTTGGCGACCGGCGCGACGAGGGCGGCGTCGTAAAGCGGCAGGATGCGGTCCAGCGCCTCCACCACCGTCACGTCGCTTCCCAGCTTGCGGAACGCGATGCCGAGCTCGAGCCCGATATAGCCCGCGCCGACAACGACGAGCTTCTTCGGCAGCACCGGCAGCGACAGCGCCTCGCTCGAGGAAACCACCGTCCCACCGAATTTCAGGAACGGCAGCTCGACCGGCACCGAGCCGTTGGCCAGGATCACATGCTCCGCCGTGATCGTGACCGGACCGTCCTTGGTCGCGACGGTGCAGGTCTTGCCGTCGGAGAAATTCGCCCAGCCCTGCACCACGCGCACCTTGGCGCGTTTCAGCAGCGCCGCGACGCCCGTGTTGAGGCGCTTCACCACGCCGTCCTTCCACGCCACCGTTTGCGCGAAGTCGATGGCCGGCGCGGCGCCGAGCGAAATGCCGTTCAGCGGCGCCTTGGCGGCATGCGCCATGGTCTCGAACTCGGCTGCGACATGGATGATCGCCTTGGAGGGGATGCAGCCGATGTTGAGGCAGGTGCCGCCCAGCCGCGCCGCCTCCACCAGCACGGTGTCGAGGCCGAGCTGCCCGGCGCGGATCGCCGCGACATAGCCGCCCGGCCCGCCGCCGATGACGAGGACTTTAGTATGAATGGGATCAGCCATGACGATTTCTTTCCGTCAGAAAAAGATCGTCATTGCCCGGCTTGTCCGGGCAACCCATTTTTCCCGCCGCGGCGAAGAAATTGGGTCGCCCGGACAAGCCGGGCGATGACGGTTTGAAGAGTGTAAAACCGATATCGGCATGGGACGCTGCATCAATCCATGAACAAAGTGGCGGGGTGTTCCAAGAGCGCCTTGATCTTCTGGATGAACTCGGCGGCGTCATAGCCATCGACCACGCGGTGATCGAAGGACGACGACAGGTTCATCATCTTGCGGATGACGATCTGGCCGCCCCGGACAACGGGCCGCTCGATGATCGCGTTGGGGCCGATGATGCCGACTTCCGGATAGTTAATCACCGGCGTCGTCGCCACGCCGCCCAAAGTGCCCAGGCTGGTGATGGTGATGGTCGAGCCGCTGAGCTCGTCCTTGCCCGCCTTGTTCTCCCGCGCCGCGGTGGAGACGCGCGTCACTTCCGATGCCGAATCCCACACGTCGCGGGCTTCGGCGTGTTTCACCACCGGCACGATAAGGCCGCTCGCCGTCTGCGTCGCGATGCCGATATGAACCGCGTGATGGCGATGCACCACGCCGGCGTCGTCGTCGAAGCGGGCATTGATCTGCGGATAGTGCGGCAGCGTCTTCACCAGCGCCCGCATGATGAACGGCAGCACGGTGAGCTTGGGCTGGTCGGCGCGCTTGGTCTTGTTCAGATGGGCGCGCAGGCTCTCCAGCTCCGTCATGTCGATCTCCTCGACATAGGCGAAATGCGGGATGCGGCGCTTGGAATTCTGCATGCTCTCCGCGATCTTGCGGCGCAGGCCGATGACTTTCACCTCGTCGACGCCCTCGCGCGGCGCCAGCGCCGAGCCACCGCTGCGCGCGCTGCGTCCGCCCGACGCGATGTAGGTATCGAGATCCTCATGGCTGATGCGTCCCGCCGGCCCGCTGCCCGGCACGAATTGCAGTTCGATGCCGCGGTCGCGCGCCCGCTGCCGCACCGCCGGCGAGGCCAGCGGCTTGTCGTCTTCGTGGCGCGTGGCGAAGGCCGGCTTCGCTGCTTTCGGTTCGGCATGCGCAACCGAAGTGGGCTTCGGCTCGGCCTTCTTCGCTTCAGCTTTGGGCGCCGGTGCTGCCGCCTTCGCCGGCGCGGCGTCCTTGGCTTTCACATTGCCCGCGCCTTCGACTTCCAGTTCGACCAGCGCCGAGCCGACCGCCGCCATCTCGCCCGGCGCGCCGTTCAGCGCCAGAACCTTGCCCGTCACCGGCGAGGTCATCTCCACCGTCGCCTTGTCGGTCATCACGTCGACCAGGTTCTGGTCCTCGTGCACCACATCGCCGACCTTGACGTGCCAGGCGACGATCTCCGCCTCGGCCGTGCCCTCGCCGACATCGGGCAGTTTGAAGACATAGCGGCCCATTCAGCCCTCCATCGCCCGTTGCATCGCCGCGATGACGCGCGCCGGCCCCGGAAAATACTGCCATTCGAAGGCGTGCGGATAGGGCGTGTCCCAGCCCGCCACGCGCTCGATCGGCGCCTCCAAGTGATGGAAGCAGTGCTCCTGCACCAGCGCCGACAGCTCGGCGCCATAGCCGCTGGTGCGCGTCGCCTCGTGCACGATGACGCAGCGCCCGGTCTTTTGCACCGAAGCGACGATGGTCTCGATATCCACCGGCATCAGCGTGCGCAGGTCGACGACTTCGGCGTCGATCCCCGCATCGGCCACGGCCGCCAGCGCCACATGCACCATGGTGCCGTAGGCGAGCACGGTCAGGTCGCCGCCCGCGCGCGCCACCGCCGCCTTGCCCAGCGGCACGGTGTAGTGCCCCGCCGGCACTTCGCTCGCCGGATGCTTGGACCAGGCCTGCACCGGGCGGTCGTGATAGCCGTCGAACGGCCCGTTATAGATGCGCTTGGGCTCCAGGAAGATCACCGGATCGTCGTCCTGGATGGCGCTGATCAGGAGGCCCTTGGCGTCATAGGGCGTCGACGGGATCACCGTCTTCAGCCCCGCCACATGCGTGAACAGCGCCTCGGGGCTCTGGCTGTGCGTCTGGCCGCCATAGATGCCGCCGCCATAGGGCGTGCGGATGGTGATCGGCGCGGTGAAATCCCCCGCCGAGCGGTAGCGCATGCGCGCCGCTTCCGACACGAGCTGGTCGTAGGCGGGATAGATGTAATCGGCGAACTGGATCTCCACCACGGGCCGAAGGCCATAGGCGCCCATGCCGATCGCCGCCGCCACGATGCCGCCTTCGCCGATCGGCGTGTCGAAGCAGCGCGTCAGCCCGTGCTTCTTTTGCAGCCCCTCCGTCACGCGGAACACGCCGCCAAAATAGCCGACGTCCTCGCCGAAGGTCAGCACGTTCGGATCCTTGCACAGCATCACGTCGAGCGCGGAATTGAGCGCCTGGATCATGTTCATCACCGGCATGGCTCAGACTCCCATCTCTTGGCGCTGCCGGCGCAGGTGCCAGGGCATTTCCTCGAACACGTCCTCGAACATCGTCTTGACGCTCGGCGTCTCGCCATGGCCGAGCGTGCCGACCGCCTCGGCCGTCTTGTTGGCGGTCTTGACCTGTTCGACGGCCTCGGCGTGCGTCTGCTGCTGGCGCTCCTCGCTCCATTCGCCGATGGCGATGAGATGCACTTTCAGCCGCTCGATGGGATCGCCCAGCGGCCAGGACTTGGCGTCCTCGGAGGGGCGATAGCGGCTGGGATCGTCGCTCGTCGAATGGCCTTCGGCGCGATAGGTGTAGTGCTCGATCAGCGTGGCGCCGAGATTGGCGCGCGCCCGCTCCGCCGCCCACTGCGTCGCCGCCAGCACCGCGAGGAAATCGTTGCCATCCACGCGCAGCGCCGGCAGGCCGTAGCCGATGCCGCGCGAGGCGAAGGTCGCTTCCTGCCCGCCGGCGATGCCGGAGAAGCTGGAGATCGCCCACTGGTTGTTGACGATGTTGAGGATCACCGGCGCCTTGTAGACCGAGGCGAAGTTCAGCGCGTGATGCACGTCGCCCTCCGCCGTCGTGCCTTCGCCGACCCAGCTCGCCGCGATGCGGTCGTCGCCCTTGTAGGCCGAGGCCATCGCCCAGCCCACGGCCTGCGGAAATTGCGTGCCGAGATTGCCCGAGATCGTGAAGAAGCCGTGCGCCTTGCTGGAATACATCACCGGCAATTGCCGGCCCTTCAAGGGATCCATGGCGTTGGAATAGATCTGGTACATCATCTGCACCAGCGGATAGCCGCGCGCGATCAGGAGGCCCTGCTGGCGGTAAGACGGAAAGCACATGTCGTCGGCTTCCAGCGCCTGCGCCGCCGCGACCGCCACCGCTTCCTCGCCGGTGCATTTCATATAGAACGACGTCTTGCCCTGGCGCTGGGCGCGGTACATGCGGTCGTCGAAAGCGCGCGTCAGCAGCATGTCGCGCAGGCCCTTGCGCAGCCGCTCCGGGTCCGCCTTCGGATTCCACGGCCCCACCGCCTGGCCCTTGTCGTCCAGCACCCGGATCAGCGAATAGGCGAGGCCGCGGATGTCATACGGCCGCGCATCGACCGGCGGCCGCTCGACCTCGCCGGCGCCGGCCAGCGTCACGCCGCTGAAGTCGGGCGTATCGCCCGGGCGGGTATGGGGCGCCGGAACGTGCAGGCTGAGCTTGGCTCTGTTCTTCATGCTGCTGCTCTCCAGGATATGTCATGCGCCGCCGCCTGCCCGTCAGGTTGCAAGGATCGTCGCGGCGTTCGGAAGTCCAATCGGTGCGGGGCTTTACAACATCTTTGCGGGGTTATGTCGCGCAAACCATTGTATTCCCCACAACGCCATGTGCCATTTCATATGTTGCGGACGATCGAACATATAGTTGCGGGAGCGGGCCGATCCGTGATTGTTTTTGGCGATCCGGTTATGACGCGGCATCCGGCGGCATAGATTCGCGACAGGGCCGCGCTATACCGTCCGCACGCCCTTTGCGAAGAGGTGAACGGGCTGACGGTGGAACGTTGCCGTTGGCGGTGCGTTCCCGCCGTAGCGGGCCATTATTTTAAGTGTTCGAAGGATATGAATTGTCGCCATTGCTAGCCAGCAGACGCCCGCAAACTCAGAAATCCGTTTCGCGTGATGCTTCTTTAGGCAGGGCCGTGCTGTGCCTGCTGGCGCTCGCGTTGTTGGCCGGTTGCGGCCAGGGCGGAAGGCCGCCCCAAGGTCCGCCGGACGTCGGCTATGTCGTCATCCGCGCCGAGCCCGTCGAATTGAAGACCGTCCTGCCGGGCCGGACCAATCCCTTTGCGGTGTCGGACGTCCGCCCGCAGGTCGGCGGCATCCTCAAGGCCCGGCTGTTCACCGAGGGCGGCGCCGTCACCGCCGGCCAGCCGCTCTACCAGATCGACCCGTCGCTCTACCGTGCCACCTACGACAATGCCCAGGCCGTGCTCGCCGCCGCCAAGGCCAAGGCGGCGCGCTACTCCGCCCTGCTGCGCCAGAACGCGATCAGCCATCAGGACTATGACGACGCCGACGCCGCCTACAAGCAGGCGCTCGCCAACGCCCAGACCGCGCGCATCAACCTCGACTACACCACGATCACCGCGCCGATCTCCGGCCGTATCGGCCGCTCGGCCTTCACCCAGGGCGCGCTGGTCGCGGCCAACCAGGCGACCGCGCTGGCCACGATCCAGACCCTCGATCCCATCTATGTCGACATCACCCAGTCGAGCACCGAGCTCCTCAACCTGAAGCTGGCCGTCCAAGGCGGCCGCCTGACGCGCGACACGCCCGCGGAGGCGCCGGTGACGCTCGAACTCGACAACGGCACCGCCTATCCGATCCCCGGCAAGCTCCAGTTCAGCGAAGTCACCGTCGATCAGACGACGGGCTCGGTGACGCTGCGCGCCATCTTCCCCAACCCGAACGGCGTCCTCCTGCCCGGCATGTTTGTCCGCGCGACGATCGTCGAGGCCGTCGATCGCGCCGGCATCCTGGCGCCGCAGCAAGGCGTCAGCCATAACGAGAAGGGCGATCCCACCGCGCTCATCGTCGATGCCAAGGGCTTCGCGCGGCTGCGCGTCCTCAAGACCTCCGGCACGCTCAGCAACAAATGGATCGTCACCGGCGGCCTGAGGCCCGGCGACAAGCTGATCGTGCAGGGCCTGCAAAAAGCCCAGCCGGACCAGCCCGTCCATGCCGTACCCGCTGCGCCGCAGACGCCCGGCCCGCCCGGCAAAGCCTGATGGGCATCTCGCACTTCTTCATCGGCCGCCCGGTCTTCGCCTGGGTCATCGCCATCGTCATCGCGCTGGCGGGCCTGCTGGCGATCAACACCTTGCCGATCGCGCAATACCCCACCATCGCGCCGCCGGCGGTGACGATCAGCGCCATCTATCCCGGCGCCTCGGCCGAGACGCTGCAGAACTCCGTCACCCAGGTGATCGAGCAGCAGCTCACCGGCCTCGACAACCTCTTGTACTTCTCCTCGTCGAGCAGTTCGTCCGGCCAGGTCTCGATCACCGCGACCTTCGCCGCCGGCACCAATCCCGACATCGCCCAGGTCCAGGTCCAGAACAAGGTGCAGCAGGCGACGCCGCTGCTGCCGGTCGAGGTGCAGCAGCAGGGCATCGTCGTCCAGAAGTCGCAGAGCAGCTTTCTGTTGATCGTCGCGCTCTATGACGACAGCGGCCGCTACACCAATGTCGACATCTCCGATTTCCTCGCCAGCACGCTGCAGGATCCGTTGTCGCGCGTCCCCGGCGTCGGCGCGGCGCAGGTCTTCGGCTCGCAATACGCCATGCGCATCTGGCTCGATCCCTTCAAGCTGAACAGCTTCCAGCTGACGCCGGCCGACGTTTCCGCCGCCATCCAGGCGCAGAACGTGCAGGTCTCGGCCGGCGAGATCGGCGCCCAGCCCACCGTGAAGGGGCAGCAGCTCGACGCCACCGTCACCGCCCAGTCGCGGCTGGAAACGCCCGACCAGTTCCGCCACATCGTGCTCAAGACGCAGGCCGACGGCGCCGTCGTGCGCCTTTCCGATGTCGCCCGCGTCGAACTCGGGGCGCAGAACTATTCCGTCGCCAGCCGCATGAACGGCAAGCCCGCCTCGGGCATCGCCATCCAGCTCGCGCCCGGCGCCAACGCGCTGCGCACCGCCGACGCCGTCAAGGCCAAGGCGCAGGCGCTCGTCGCCACCTTCCCGCCGGGCGTCAAGCTGGCCTTCCCGGTCGACAACACTGAGTTCATCCGCCTCTCCATCAACGACGTGATCAAGACCCTGATCGAGGCGACGCTGCTCGTCGTGCTCGTGATGTTCATTTTCCTCCAGCACTGGCGCACCACGCTGATCCCCGCCATCGCCGTGCCGGTCGTGCTGCTCGGCACTTTCGCCGCGCTCGCCGTGTTCGGCTATTCGATCAACACGCTGACCATGTTCGCGCTGGTCCTCGCCATCGGCCTTCTGGTCGACGATGCCATCGTGGTGGTCGAGAACGTCGAGCGCCTGATGCGGGAGGAGGGCCTGTCGCCGCGCGACGCCACCACCAAATCGATGAACGAGATCACCGGCGCGCTGATCGGCATCGCCCTGGTCCTGACAGCTGTGTTCGTGCCCATGGCGTTCTTCGGCGGCTCGACCGGCGTGATCTACCGCCAGTTCTCCGTCACCATCGTCTCGGCCATGGTGCTGTCGGTGTTCGTCGCGCTGGTGCTGACGCCCGCGCTGTGCGCCACGCTGCTGCGCCCCATCCCGCAGGGCGAGCAGCTGCATGGCTTCTTCTTCACCTGGTTCAACCGCAATTTCGAGAACCTGCGCAGCTGGTACAAGAAGGAGCTGGAACGCGTCCTCGATCACCGCTGGCTCGCCATCGGCGGCTACGCGGTGCTGCTCGTCGTCCTGATCGTTCTTTTCCTGCGCCTGCCCACCGCCTTCCTGCCGGAAGAGGACCAGGGCGCGGTCCTGACGCAGTTCACGCTGCCCGTCGGCGCCACCCAGTCGCGCACCCTCGACGTCGCCAGGCTGGTCGAACATCACTACATGGTCGACGAGAAGGCCAACGTCGACACCGTCTTCGTCGTCGCGGGCTTCAGCTTCGCCGGCGCCGGCCAGAACTCCGGCCTCTCCTTCGTCCACTTGCGCAACTGGAGCGACCGCTCCGGCGCCGCCAACCACGCCCCCGCCATCGCCCAGCGCGCCATGCAGGCGTTCGGCCAAATCCGCGACGCCCAGGTCTTCGCGCTGGTGCCGCCGGCGGTGCAGGAGCTCGGCAACTCGTCGGGCTTCGACCTCGAAATGGAGGATCGCGGCAATCTCGGCCATGACGGGCTGATGGCGGCGCGCAACCAGTTCCTCGGTCTCGCGGCGCACGATCCGGTGTTCGTCGGCGTCCGCCCCAACGGCCTCGACGACAGTCCGCAGTTGAAAGTCGATATCGACCGCGACAAGGCGACGACGCTCGGCCTCTCGCTCGGCGACATCAACAACACGCTCAGCACCGCCTGGGGCGGCTCCTTCGTCAACGACTTCGTCGACCGCGGCCGCGTCAAGCGCGTCTACATGCAGGCCGACGCGCCCTACCGCATGCTGCCCGAAGACCTGAACCGCTGGTTCGTGCGCGGCGCCACCGGCACGATGGTGCCGTTCTCGTCCTTCGCCACCTCGCGCTGGACGCTCGGTCCCGCCAAGCTGGAGCGCTATAACGGCGTCAATTCCATGGAGATCCAGGGCCAGCCCGCGCCCGGCCTCAGCTCCGGCGCCGCCATTGCCGAGGTCGAGGCGCTGTTCCAGAAACTGCCCAAGGGCGTGGGCCTCGAATGGACCGGCCTCTCCTACCAGGAACAGCAGGCCGGCTCGCAGGTCTATCTGCTCTACGGCATCTCGATCCTCGTCGTATTCCTGCTGCTCGCCGCGCTGTACGAAAGCTGGTCGATCCCGCTCGGCGTCATCCTCGTCATCCCGCTCGGCATCGCCGGCGCGGTGCTCGCGGCCACGCTGCGCGGCCTCTACAACGACATCTATTTCCAGGTCGGTTTGCTGACCACGATGGGCCTGTCGGCGAAGAACGCCATCCTGATCGTGGAGTTCGCCGTCGATGCGCAGAAGCGCGGCGAGGGCGTGATGAGCGCGGCGCTGGAGGGCGCCCGCCTGCGCCTGCGCCCGATCCTGATGACCTCGCTCGCCTTCATCGCCGGCGTCTCGCCGCTTGCCATCTCCAGCGGCGCCGGTGCCGCCAGCCAGAACGACATCGGCACCGGCGTCATCGGCGGCATGATCTCCGGCGTGGTGCTGGCGATCTTCTTCGTGCCGCTGTTCTACGTCCTGATCCGCGGCCGGTTCCACAAGCCGGCGCAACAAACGGGATCATAAAAAATATCGTCATCGCCGGGCTTGTCCCGGCGACCCATGAAAACAGCCGGTGAAAATAGTCAGCGGTGGTTTTCATGGATGGCCGCCACGAGGGCGGCCATGACGATGAAGGGGCGTGTCCGCTATCTCCCAATTCTTATGACATTCTTATAACCACCACCCGCTTTCGCTCTCGAACCCTTACATGCGCGCTCCTAATTAGGGTCCGGCCCTCGGAGCATTTCGCATGATGGACGCCGTTCTCGTCGCCGCCGGCATCGGCTTTTTCCTGGTCGCGATCGCCTATGCCGCCCTTTGCGAGCGGCTGTGACCATGACCCTCGATTACATCCTCGGCGCCGCCGTCACGCTCTTCATCCTGGGCTATCTCGTCTACGCCCTGATCCGCCCCGAGCGGTTCTGAGGACAACATGACTCTCAACGGCTGGATTCAGATCGCCCTGTTTTGTGCGGCTATCGTCGCGCTCACCAAGCCGCTCGGCGGCTACATGACCAAGGTATTCAACGGCGAGAAGACTTTTCTCTCGCCCGTGCTGCGCCCCATCGAACGCGTGTTCTACGCCGTCAGCGGCGTCGACGAGAAGGAGGAACAGCACTGGCTGCTCTACGGCGCCGCGATGCTGGTCTTCAGCATCGCCGGCTTCGTCTCGCTCTACGCCCTGATGCGGCTGCAATCCGTCCTGCCGTTCAATCCGCAGAAACTGCCGGCGGTCGGCGAGCATCTCGCCTTCAACACCGCCATCAGCTTCGTCAGCAACACCAACTGGCAGTCCTACGTCCCCGAAACGACGATGAGCTATCTCGTCCAGATGGCCGGGCTGACGGTGCACAATTTCGTCTCCGCCGCGACCGGCATCGCGCTGGCCACGGCCCTGGTGCGGGGCTTCGCCCGCCGCTCGGCCGCGACGGTCGGCAATTTCTGGGTCGATCTCACCCGCTGCACGCTCTACATCCTCTTGCCGCTCTCCATTGTCGTCGGCCTGTTCTTCGTCTGGCAGGGCATGCCGCAGAACCTCTTGGCCTACACCGACACGACGACGCTGGAGGGCGCCCGCCAGGCGATTGCGCAAGGCCCCGTCGCCTCCCAGGAAGTCATCAAGATGCTGGGCACCAATGGTGGCGGCTTCTTCAATACGAACTCGGCCCATCCCTTCGAGAATCCGAACGCCGTCACCGATCTCGTCCAGCTCGTCCTGATCTTCTCGCTCGGCGCGGCGCTGACCAACATGTTCGGCCGCATGGTCGGCAACCAGCGCCAGGGCTGGGCGATCTTCGCCGTCATGGGCCTCCTCTTCCTTGCCGGCGTCGCCGCCGTCTATGCCGCCGAGGCGCCCGGCAATCCGGCCTTCGCATCGCTGCACGTCGACCAGGCGGCCGGCGCGCTGCAAGCCGGCGGCAACATGGAAGGCAAGGAGGTGCGCTTCGGCATCGCCAATTCCGCGCTGTTCACGGTGGTGACCACCGACGCCTCCTGCGGCGCCGTCAACACCATGCATGACAGCCTGATGCCGCTGGCCGGCATGATCCCGATGCTCAACATCATGCTGGGCGAGATCATCTTCGGCGGCGTCGGCTCGGGCCTCTACGGCATGCTGCTGTTCGCGATCGTTTCGGTCTTCGTCGCGGGGCTGATGGTCGGGCGCACGCCGGAATATCTCGGCAAGAAGATCGAGGCCAAAGAGGTCAAGATGGCGATGCTCGCCATCCTCATCCTGCCGCTGTCGATCCTGGGCTTCAGCGCGCTCGCCGTCGTCCTGCCGGCCGGTCTCGCGGGTCCCTTGAACGCCGGCCCGCACGGCTACAGCGAAATCCTCTACGCCTTCGATTCCGCCACCGGCAACAACGGCAGCGCCTTTGCCGGCCTCACCGCCAACACGCTGTTCTACAACGTCACGCTGGGCGCCGCGATGCTGATGGGCCGCTTCCTGATGATCGTGCCGATGCTGGCGGTGGCGGGTTCGCTAGCCGCCAAGAAGATCGTGCCGCCGTCGGCCGGCACGTTCCCGACAGACGGCGGCCTGTTCGTCGGCCTCGTCATCGGCGTCATCCTGATCGTCGGCGGCCTGACCTATTTCCCGGCGCTGGCGCTCGGCCCGATCGTCGAGCACTTCGCGATGCTCGCCGGCAACCGTTTCTGAGGACCCGCCATGAGCATGACAGACCAGCCGATGGGCCTTGAGAAGCTGAACCAGCGCTCGGCCGCCTCGACGATGACGGATCCCAAGATCCTGTTCCCCGCCCTGTGGGATTCGGTGCGCAAGCTCGACCCGCGCCACATGATCGCCAATCCGGTGATGTTCGTGGTCGAGGTCGTGGCGAGCCTGACCACGGTGCTGTTCCTGCGCGACCTCGTCATCGGCGCGCCGCATCTGGGCTTCGCCTTCCAGATCAATCTGTGGCTGTGGTTCACCGTGATCTTCGCCAATTTCGCCGAAGCGGTGGCCGAAGGCCGCGGCAAGGCGCAGGCCGCTTCGCTGCGCAAGACCAAGACCGACGCCGCGGCCAAGCTCTACGACAAGGCGGGCGCCAAATGGTCGCTGGTCCCCGCGACGCAGCTCAAGGTCGGCGACGTCGTCCTGGTCGAGGCCGGCGACCTGATCCCCAGCGACGGCGAAGTCGTCGAAGGCGTCGCCTCCGTCAACGAAGCCGCGATCACCGGCGAATCCGCGCCCGTCATCCGCGAGAGCGGCGGCGACCGCTCCGCCGTCACCGGCGGCACGCAGGTGATTTCGGATCACATCAAGGTCCGCATCACCGCAGCGCAAGGCTCGACCTTCATCGACCGCATGATCGCCCTCGTCGAAGGCGCCGAGCGCCAGAAGACGCCCAACGAGATCGCGCTCAACATCCTGCTCGCCGGTATGACGCTCATCTTCGTCTTCGCCGTCGCCACGATCCCCAGCTTCGCCGCCTATGCCGGCGGCTCCATCAGCGTGCTGGTGCTCGTGGCGCTGTTCGTCACCCTCATCCCCACCACCATCGGCGCGCTGCTGTCCGCCATCGGCATCGCCGGCATGGACCGGCTGATCCGTTTCAACGTGCTCGCCATGTCGGGCCGCGCCGTGGAGGCCGCCGGCGACGTCGATACGCTGCTGCTCGACAAGACCGGCACCATCACGCTCGGCAACCGCCAGGCGACGGAGTTCCTGCCGCTTACCGGGGTCAGCGAGCGCGATCTCGCCGACGCGGCGCAGCTGGCTTCGCTGTCCGACGAGACGCCGGAGGGCCGCTCCATCGTCGTGCTGGCGAAGGAAAAATACGACATCCGCGGCCGCGAGATGGCCGCCCTGTCGGCGAAGTTCATCCCCTTCACCGCCCAGACCCGCATCAGCGGCATCGACGTCGAAGGCGCCTCGATCCGCAAGGGCGCGGTGGACGCGGTGCTGGACTATGTCCGCGCCGTGAACGGCATTGCCGCCCCCGCCAGCCGCGAGGCCGCCGTCGCCGCCGCGGTCCAGGCCGTCGGCGCCGACACCGCGCAACAATTGATGGGCTTCGCCGAGCGCATCGCCAAGTCCGGCGGCACGCCGCTCGCCGTGGCGCGCGACGGCAAGCTGCTCGGCGTCATCCACCTCAAGGACATCGTTAAGGGCGGCATCCGCGAGCGCTTCGCGGCGCTGCGCAAGATGGGCATCCGCACCGTGATGATCACCGGCGACAATCCGCTCACCGCCGCCGCCATCGCCGCCGAGGCCGGCGTCGATGATTTCATGGCCCAGGCGACGCCCGAAACCAAGCTCAAGCTGATCCGCGACGAGCAGGCCAAGGGCAAGCTCGTCGCGATGTGCGGCGACGGCACCAACGACGCGCCCGCCCTGGCGCAGGCCGATGTCGGCGTGGCGATGAACACCGGCACCATGGCGGCGCGCGAGGCCGGCAACATGGTCGATCTCGACAGCGACCCGACCAAGCTCATCGAGGTGGTGGAGATCGGCAAGCAGCTCCTGATGACGCGCGGCGCGCTGACCACCTTCTCCATCGCCAACGACGTCGCGAAATATTTCGCCATCATCCCGGCGATGTTCCTCGCCTTCTACCCACAGCTCCAGGCGTTGAACGTGATGGGCCTGCATTCGCCGCAAAGCGCCATCCTGTCGGCCATCATCTTCAACGCGCTCATTATCGTGGCGCTGATCCCGCTCGCCCTGCGCGGCGTCGCCTATCGTCCGGTCGGCGCCGCCAGCATCCTGCGCCGCAATCTGTTGATCTACGGCCTCGGCGGCATCCTCGTGCCGTTCGCCGGCATCAAGCTGATCGACCTCTTCGTCACCGCCACCGGCCTCGCCTGAGGAGCGCCCCATGATCCGCCAGATCCGTCCCGCACTCGTGATCCTCGTCCTGATGACGCTGCTCACCGGCCTTGCCTATCCCCTCGGCATGACCGGCCTCGCCCAGGCGCTGTTTCCGCACCAGGCGAACGGCAGCCTCATCGTCGTGGGCGGCAAGACCGTCGGCTCCGAGCTGCTCGGCCAGGCCTTCACGTCCGCGAGATATTTCCACGGCCGCCCCTCCGCCGCCGGCAATGGCTACGACGCCGCCAATTCTTCCGGCTCCAATCTCGGCCCGACCTCCAAGGCGCTGATCAAGCGCGTCACCGCCGATGCCGCGACGCTGCAGAAGGACAATCCCGGCGTTCCCGTGCCCGTCGACCTGGTCACCACCTCCGCCAGCGGCCTCGACCCCGACGTCACGCCGGCCGGCGCCTATTTCCAGGTCCCCCGCGTCGCCAAGGCCCGCGGCCTCGCGCAGGACACGGTGCGCAAGCTCGTCACCGGCCACATCGAAGGCCGCTTCCTGGGCCTGATCGGCGAGCCGCGCGTCAATGTGCTCAAGCTGAATATGGCGCTGGACGCCATGCCAGCGCGCACGCCCTGAGCTATTCTGGGGGCATGGCGACCAGAGCATCCGACGACCGGCCCTCGCCCGAGGCCCTGCTGGGGCAGGTGAAAAAGGAAGGACGCGGCAAGCTCAAGATCTTCCTGGGCGCCGCGCCGGGCGTCGGCAAGACCTATGAGATGCTCACCCAGGCGCGCCAGCGCCGCCTCGACGGCGTCGACGTCGTGCTCGGCATCGTCGAGACCCATGGCCGCATCGACACCGATGCCCTGACCAAGGGCTTCGAAACCGTCCCCCGCAAGCGCTCGCTCTACAAGGGCCGCGTCGTCTCGGAGATGGACCTCGACGCCATCCTGCAGCGCAAGCCGGCGCTGGTGCTGGTCGACGAGCTGGCGCACACCAACGCCGAAGGCTCCCGCCACGCCAAGCGCTATCTCGACGTCGCCGAGCTGCTCGGCGCCGGCATCGACGTCTACACCACGGTCAACATCCAGCACATCGAGAGCCTCAACGACGTCATCGCCCAGATCACCCGCATCCGCGTGCGCGAGACCGTGCCCGACGACGTCCTCGACCAGGCCGACGAGATCGAACTCGTCGACACCACCGCCGACGATCTGCTCAGGCGCCTCCGCGAAGGCAAGGTCTACGTCAAGGCGCAGGCCGAACGCGCCCTGCGTCACTTCTTTTCGCCCGGCAACCTGACCGCCCTGCGCGAGCTTGCCCTGCGCAAGACGGCGCAGCGCGTCGACCGCGACATGACTGATTACATGCAGGCCCACGCCATCGGCGGCCCCTGGCCCGCCAGCGAGCACATCCTGGTCTGCGTCAACGAGCATCCGTCCTCCGCCGAGCTGCTGCGCCGCGCCCGCCGCCTCGCCGACAGCCTCAAGGGCGCCTGGACCGCGCTCTACATCGAAAGCCCGCGCCACAGCGGCCTGGGCGACGTCGAAAAGGACCGCGTCGCCGATACCATGCGCCTGGCGCAGCGCCTCGGCGCCGAAGCCGTGACGCTGCCGGGCCGCGACATCGCCACGACCGTCCTCGACTATGCCCGCAAGAACAACGTCACCCAGATCCTGATCGGCAAGTCGGAGCGGCCGCGCTGGTTCGAGCTCCTGCACGGCTCGGTGGTGCGCGATCTGCTGCGCGGCAGCGGCGCCATCTCCGTCACGGCGGTGTTGGCCGAAGGCGACGCCATCGCGCCCAAATCGGTCAAGACCGGCGCGGCCGCCGACCCACGTGCCTGGCAGGCTTACGCCTGGAGCGCGCTGGCCATCGCCGTCACTGCCGGCGCCGCATGGCTGCTCAACGCCACGCTGTCGCACGCGTTGGGCAGTCTCGGCATGCTGTTCCTCATTCCCGTGCTGCTGTCGGCGGTGACGTTCGGCCTGCGCCCGGCGCTGTTCACCGCCTTTATCAGCGTCATGACGTTCAACTTCTTCTTCTTGCCGCCGCTTTACACTTTCACGATTGCCGATCCGAACAACTGGCTGTCCTTCGCCGTGCTGCTGCTGGTCGCGGTGATCGGCGGCAATCTCGCGGCGCGCGTGCGCGTTCAGGCCGATCTCGCCGCCGCCCGCGCCGCCATCGCCAGCGAGCTCTTCCGCTTCACCGGCAAGCTCGCCGCCATCGCCCGGCTCGACGACATCCTGTGGGCCGTCGCCTATCAGATTTCATCCATGCTGAAGGTCAACGTCGTCGTCCTGCTGCCGAACGCGAAAACCAAGCGCCTCGAAATCCGCGTCGGCTATCCGCCGGAGGACGAGATCGACGACCAGGATCTCGCCGCCGCCACCTGGACCTGGGATCACGGCCAGGCCGCTGGCCGCAATGCCGAGACGCTGCCCGGCGCCAAGCGCCTGTTCCTGCCCATGCGCACCGGCGAAGGCCTGGTCGGCGTCATCGGCCTGCAAAGGCTCGACGACAAGGCCTTCTTCACGCCGGAGGAGCGCCGCCTGCTGGACGCCCTGATCGACCAGACCGCGCTGGCGGTCGAGCGCTCCGAGCTCGTCGAGCGCGTCGACGAGGCCCAGGTCCATCTCGAGGCCGACAAGCTGCGGGTCGCGATGCTGACCTCGCTGTCGCACGACCTGCGCACGCCGCTGGCTTCCATCCTCGGCGCCGCCACAACGCTGCTGGCCGGCCAGGGCCTCTACGACGCGGCGCAAACCCACGAACTCCTCGCCACCGTCCGCGACGAGGCCGAGCGCCTCGACCGTTTCGTCGGCAACCTGCTCGACATGTCGCGGCTCGACGCCGGCGCGCTTGGCGTCAAGCGCGAGACCGCCGACGTCGGCGAACTGGTGGAAGCGGCGCGCCAGCGCCTCGCCCGCCGCCTCGCCGACCACCGCCTGGCGCTCGACATTCCAGGCGATCTGCCCGCCGTCTCGGTCGATCCGCTGCTGCTGGAGCAGGCGCTGATCAACCTGCTCGACAACGCCGTCAAATACGCCGCTCCCGGCTCCGCCATCGTGGTCTCGGCCCGCCCGGCGCCGAACCGCGTCGAACTGCGCATCGAGGACGAAGGCCCCGGCATTCCCGCCGAGGCGCTGCCGCACATCTTCGACAAGTTCTACCGCGCCAAGGCGTCGGACCGCCGCGTCGCCGGCACCGGCCTCGGCCTCGCGGTTGCGCGCGGCTTCGTGGAGGCGTTTGGTGGTACCCTTGATGCCGCCAACCGCACCGACCGCAGCGGCGCCGCCTTGATCCTGTCGCTTCCCGCAGCGTGAACCCGATGGCCGGAAAACTCGCGAAAATCCTGATCATCGACGACGAGCCGCAGATCCGGCGTTTCCTGCGCACCGGCCTGCCGCCGCACGGCTATGCCTGTGTCGAGGCCGGTACCGCCGCCGAGGCCCTGTCACTGTTCGCCAAAGAGCGCCCCGATGCCGTCATCCTCGACCTCGGCCTGCCGGACCAGGACGGCTTCGCCGTCATCGAGAAGATTCGCGCCGGCGCACTCACGCCCATCGTCGTCCTCTCGGCGCGCAGCGACGTCGAGGGCAAGGTCCGCGCGCTCGAACTCGGCGCCGACGATTTCGTCACCAAGCCGTTCGACATGGCCGAGTTGCTTGCCCGCCTGAAAGCCGCGCTGCGCCATGGCTTGCAGGCAGCCGGCGAAGCACCGGTGTTTCAAACCGGCGGCCTTTCCGTCGATCTCGTCCACCGCCGCGTCAAGCGCGGCGAGACCGAGATTCATCTCTCGCCGAAAGAATACAACCTGCTGCGCTTCCTCGTCGCCCATGCCGGCAAGGTCGTGACCCACCGCCAGCTCCTGCTGGAAGTCTGGGGCCCGGCGCATGTCGAAGACGTGCAATATCTGCGTGTCCTGATGCGTCAGCTGCGCCAGAAGCTGGAGCCGGAGGGCGTGCCGAACCTGCTCGTCACCGAACCCGGCGTCGGCTACCGCCTGCTCACGCTGTCGTAATCTTCCAGCGCGCCAGTTTTTCGTAATGCGGATATGCCGCGTCCGCGATCGCGGCCAGCGCCGGCGGCAGACTGGGCGGCGCGCTTTTCGCCTTGGCGACAAAGCCGGTGGATTGCTCGACCTGGTCGTACCAGGCCGGTGCCCACACGCCGTCACTGGCGCGCTTGCCTTTCGGCCAGGCCAGCATCTTTTCGCTGAACGCGATCCCGATCGCCGCGCATAGCGCCCGCAGCAGCGGCGCCGGTGCCGCCGCAACGTCGGACGAGTCGATCACCGCCGGCGCCCGCCCCAGCCGGTCCGCTTCGCGGTCGAACAGCTCCGCCTGCCGCACCACGCCGATATCGGCGAGAGCGATCTCGCCGCGCTTCTCGGTGTACGAGGCGACGACCTCGTCGGGCCGCCGGATCAGGAACACGTTGCAGCACGCCGCCATCCACGCCGTGCCGAACTCCGGCAGTATGTGATGCGTCATGTGCTTTTGATAGAAAACCGGCGCGCCGCCCGGCACCGGCCCCAGCAGCATCGCCGCCACCGCGCGCCAATCGTTGGGCTGGCTCCGCAGCACCGCGTCGCGCATCGGATGATCGAGCCCGGTGCGCGCGAGATAGGCGGCGTAGAACGGCTCGTCCACGACCGCCGTGTCGTCGCGGTTCTCGAACGACCGCATCATCGCGGTGGAGATGTTGCGCGGCCCCGACCACATCGCGATGCGCAGCGGCGCGTTCATCGCTTCGCCGCCTCGGCATCTTTCAGCGCCTCATAGGCCGCGCGCAGCTGCGCGGTGACGGGACCGGGCAGGGCCGCCGGCAGCACGTGCCCATCGATCTCGCGCACCGGCGTCAGTCCGCCGAACGTGCCCGTGACGAACGCCTCATCGGCCGCATGCGCGGCCTCCAGCGGAAAATCGCCGAGCTCGATCGCCACGCCGTGCGCGGCGCACAGCGCAATGACGTTGGCGCGCGTCACCCCGTTGAAGCAGAACTCGCCCGTGGAGGTGCGCACGACGCCGTCCTTGACGAAGAAGAAGTTCGTCGCGTTGCAGCTCGACACATAGCCCTGCGGGTCGAGCATCAGGGCCTCGTCGGCGCCGGCCCGGATCGCTTCCAAGAGTGCGGTGATGAGATTGAGCCGGCTGTGCGAATTCAGCCGCATGTCGAACATATGCGCCGGCGTGCAGCGGATCGAGGCGGTGGCGAGCGCAAGCCCGCGCGTCGCGAGGCCGGGGCTCGGCACCTTGCGCTCCGCCAGGATGACGATGGTCGGCGTGCCCAGCGCATTGCGCGGATCCTGGTTGGCGCCCGTCTTCGGCCCGCGCGTGACCATCAGCCGAAGATGCACGCCGTCCTCGAACCGGTTGGCTTTTAGCGTGCGCCGGATCTCCGCCACCAGCGCCTCGCGCGCCAGCCCGATGTCGAGTGCGATCGCCGCCGCGCCGGCATAGAGCCGGTCCATATGCGCGCCCAGAAAGAGCAGGGCGCCCTTGTGCAGGCGCAGGCCTTCCCAGACGCCGTCGCCGACCACGAAGCCGGCGTCGAACACCGAGACCTTGGCCTCGGCCCGCGGCACCAGCGCACCGTTGAGATAGATCAGCGCCGAGGCGTTGGCCGGATCGTCCTCGAAGTCCTGGCTGCCCGGCATGATGCGGTTCCGTGCTCTAAAGCGGTTTTGGTCTGCATTTACCCAACTCCGTCATGGCCGGGCTCGTCCCACTGCTGTCCGGTTTAAATTGGTGGACAAGGCGCATGGCGTTGATTCTTCTGTCTTCCAAGCGTTTGG
>OLLF01000103.1_pt1 | contig 39574 bp, 31 predicted proteins | sample 1604471 | NCBI WGS metagenome assembly OLLF01 (sample SAMEA104055714, study PRJEB20765) | soil metagenome | isolation source: soil
CCCGCCGTGCCGGCGAAAGCGGCGGGATAGGCATCGGCGATGTTGTTCGCGCTGATGATGACGGTATGGCATGCGATCACGTCCACGGCCGCATAATTCGCGGCGCGCCAGGATTGCCCCAGGCCACTCACGGTGTTGGCCGAGATGCGCAGCTGGTCGACGTTCACGGCGCGAACCGCCACTTGGTTCTGGTTCTGGTTCTGGTCGCTGAACGCCTTGGATATGTCGCTAAGCTGATTGTTCTCGATGGCAAGGATGCGGGCGCTGCCGTTGGTCATGATGATGCCCGCCCCGGTATCGCGGATGATGTTCTGCTTGATCATGGCAGAATCCATCGCGCCGGCCATGAGGATGCCGGCGCCGAGCTTGCCGGAGACGCGGTTGCCGATGACCTCGCAATCCTGGACTGCGTACAGGGCGATGCCGTCACCGCCTTGCCCGCCGGGCATCGCGACGATGTCGTTGTTCATGATGTGCGTCGCGCTCGCGCGAGCGACGATCCCCGTCCCCGACACACCCAGCAGATTTCCGCTGATCGCGACCCGGGTCGGTATCACGGTCGTGCCCGAGCACTCGATGCCGGACTCCGAGCAGGCGAGAATGGTGTTGCCCGCGATTTGCGTGTCGCCCTGGTGGATTGTGCGTTGGTCGAGATAGATGCCACGGCTGTTGCAGGCCATGAAATTGTCCCGCGCGGAAAATTCGAACAGCGCGAGCGCCGGCTGACCATCTGCGGGATCATCCGCGGCCATGGGGCCGGTGATGCCGACATTGGTGATGAACACGTTGCGCTCGATCTGCGTGCCGGTTTGCGAGCCCTCCAGGCTGACGGCGGCGGAACGGCTCACCGCGGCATTCGCCTGCACGACGACGCAGTGCTGCACGATGGCGCCGATGTTGGTTTTCAGCGCGAAGGCCGCCGTGTTCCCCTCGGCATCGCCCTCTGCCTGCGGTGCGGTCAGGACGGTGAAAGCTTCCGCGACCACGCCGGTGGAATTGGAGATCGTTATTGCCGGCGTCCGGCCGCCCCAGGTCAGCACGGTTCCCAGACCCTGGCCCTCCAGCCGCAGCGACGTGGCTTGATCGATCAGGAGCGGGTCCCTCAGCGGATAGATGCCGATATCGAGACAGACCGTGCCGCCGCCGCGCTTGATGACGCGGCGGATGGCCTCCTGGATGGTGAGCGACCCGGATTCGTGGCTTTTCGGGGTCACGCAAACGGTGCAGCCGCAACAATCGTCGGCTGGCCAGATCCGCCGGCAGTCCTCGACATGGCCGTCGGCGCCGACGACCGCGAGGCGGGCGAAGTGATTGTGGATTCCGCGCGGCGGCGCTTTCGTCAAGAGTTCGATCGACATGTCGGCGGTGCGCGCGGCGAAATTCCAATAATCGCCGGTGTGAAACGTGCCGCCCCCCGGGGCCGAATCGAACGTGATCTCGATGCCGTGCTCGAGCTCGATCGTCGAGCCGAGACTGACCGAAATCGCTCCGCTGCTTGTCGTCTGCCCATAGATGTTCAACACATCGAGGTTGACGAGCTCGGTTAGTTGGGTTCCGCTCCTGGTATAGATTTTTCCCCTCTGGTCCCATTTGCGGATGCGCGTATGGCGGTCCGCGAACGTGTCGCCAAGGCTTCCACTCGGAATGAGATCGGCGGGCACGTAGATGCCCGATGTTGGCGGATAGAGTTGTATCTTGCGATTCTTGTCATCGACGAATTTCACCCTGCGCAATTCGCCGGGCAATTGGCTCAGCTCGCGCCGGTCGTCGGTCAGTTCCAGCCAGTCGCCGTCCGAGAAGCGCAACTCCTGGTCGCGGCCGACGCGCGGGACGGTCAGCGTATCGCCGACGATGGCCAGAACATTGGTCGCGATGGAGGCATTGTCGCGCGAATATTTGAACTCGACCGTGTTCGGGTTTCCGCTCTTGTGGATTTCAATCCGGTAGAATTGATTTTCCAGGCCGCTGTAGCCGAATGTCGGCGGTATCAGGCACGGGTCTCCCGGATCTGGGACCGGCTTTAGTGTCGTCGTCAGCCGCGCCGCCGACGGCTTGATCAGATCTTGCCAGGCTTGCTCCTGCTCCGCCGTACTGCATTGGACTGTCGCCGATACATTGGCGAGATAATTCACCTGCCAAGCGGTTTGCGCGCGGGTCGCGGTGTCGACGCCGCCGAGCGCCTGTTCGAGAAGATTCTTATCCTCGACATAGGTGAGCTCGCGATTCCAGACGCGGGCATAGACCAGCAGCGGCCCCGCGCTGGTCGGATTGGCGGCGAGGGGCAGATAGGGCTGCGCCGCAAAGGCGACGGTATCGGTGCCGATCTGTTCGGCCAGGACGCCGGACATCCGGCCGTTGGCGTCGACGGACGCCATGTCGAACGCGAACGGCGCGCCGCCGTGGTTTTCCGCCAGACAGCCGTCGACATAAATTCGGCCGCGTCCGATCGCGAGCGCCCTGCTTGTTCCGCTGCCGGTGCAGGATATCTGGAAGCCGTTCGGCGTCTCGCGCGGCACCGCGCTGCGCCCGATGATGTCGACGGTCTCCGCCCGGACGCGCCGCTCGACGATCTGGGCAAGCTGGTTGATTTCCCAATCCAAGGTGACGCGGCCTTGCTGCAGGAAAAGATTGCTGAAGTCTTGCGTCGGATCGAAACGATTGCCGCTATAATCGCCGCTCATGGCAGTCCCCTTGTGGCCGGCTCAGGCCGAAAAAATCCCAACCTCCAACCCAAAACGCAGATATTCCTCCAGGCACACGCGCAGATTGGCTTCCCGCTGTGGCTGGAAGAGGTAATGAAAGGCGCCCATCTCGGATTCGTCGTCCGCGCCGGTGGCGATTTCGCGCGGACCGGATTCCCGCAGCCAGGCATAATCCGGCCGGCCGTATGTCAGGGAACCGAAGGCGGGCACCAGCCGCGGCTCGATTTGCGAACGCACCGCGGCGCGCTGCGCCGCATCGAGCTTCGTGTTGCCCGCCTGTTCGAGCCGGGTGATTTCCGTTTCGATCGCGAAGGACGGCTGACAGCGAAAACGGGTCGGAACGACGGCCGACAGCGGCACATAGCTGAAGCGCAGGCAGCCTTCCTGCCGGCGCGTCGCGCGCACCGGCGCCGTCCAGGTCTCTCCGGTCGCGGCCAGTGCGGCGTGCAGGATGGAATTGGAAACCAGCGCGATGATTTCTGCGTGAATTTTCCCGATCACCGTGCACGCGCTCAGGCTCAGCGTTCCGCCGGCGCCGACATGGTCGGGTGCGGCATAGGCAACGGCGGTGGACGCGGTCGCGTCGATGATGCTGTCATGGGCGGTGAAGGTCGCGCCGGACGGGACACCCACCGCGCCCAGGATGGAGCACTCGACGGTCACGTCCACTTCGCCGCCATCGACGGTGATGCCGGGCGTCGCCGGGCGCTGCGGCGTCGCATCGACGTTCAGGACGAGACCGGGCACAAGCGTGCAATGGCGCAGCCGCAGGGCGCTCGGGGTCGTCGGCGTGTTCGGCACGGTGTTGGCGGCGTTCGGCAGGACGTGCAGGAGCCCGGACATGGCGGGCGCGGTGCTGCCGGCCGAAACGAGAAACCCGTTCAGCGTGATCGACGAATTCGAACAGCCGGTGATCGCGAGTTCGCCGCCGAGTATGAGCGTCGGCCGCTGATGGTCGGCCGCGCGCAGCTCGATGGTCGCATTTTGGGCCGCCGCGATGCTTGGGGTTTCGGAATAGAGCCCGCTGTCCAGGACCTCCACGATGCCGCCGGCCGGCGGGAGTGCCTGCAAGGCGGCCTGGATCGTCGCATAGCTGCCGACGGGCGGCGGGTTTCCCTGGTTGGTGACCTGCAGGACTGTCTGACCGACGGTCGGGCTGGCGAACTGCGCGCCGCGCGCATAGGGGCCGCCGCCGATCTCGCCGCCAAAGCCGTAGTGAAACGAAACCCGAACATCCGGCAGGGGCAGGCCGGCCGCGAATGTTTGGCCCGCGGAGAACTCGGCGCTCGGCGGCAAGATCAGGGTCTGCGGAAAGGCGATGCGGCCCAGCACCGGATCGATGGCCACGATGTTGTTGGCCGGAACATGCGGCGTGTTCGCCCACGGGCCGTTGTTGATGTCATCCGACAGGTCGCAGGCGCAGATCTGATTTGTAGGAATCGCCTGACGGTTGACCGTGATGCGGATGCTTTTGGCGACGTCGTCGTCATGGTAATAGTCGTCCATATAGGCGTCGAGCATGCGGCGGCCGATCGGATCGGGCACCTCGAGCGGCCCGGTGTTGTGCGGGGGTTGATCGTCCAGCTGGATCCGGGTGAAGAGCGGCGCGTTTATTCCGAGCGGGTTGAAGAAGAAACGCCGCTGGTCGAGCGCGGCGGGCACCGAGTCGATCAGTCCGAAACTCGCGATCCGCCAGACGAATATCCCGATATTGGGAATGTTGTGGCGGCCGGCGCGGGTCGCGATACGCCGCACGTCGATCGTGTGCCCCAACGTATCGAACGCGGTTTGAACGTCCGCGAGCGTCTCCCAAGACCGCAGGTCGGCGGTGAATTGGGCGTGCGGCCGCAGGTGGTTCAGGTATTGCGTCGTGGACAGCAGCTGGAAGAACTCGACGCAATGGGCGGGCCAGCCCGTCACCTCGCGGGCGAGCCGGCTCAGCATCACCGCCGTGCCCTTGCTCCGGCGCAGATCGATCGTGGCGGCGACTTCGGCGCGCGGGCTGCTGATCCTCGCCGTCACGCCCTGCAGCGGCCGATAGCCGATCAGATCGCCGATATAGGGCACGACCCAATCGGCGCAGGTCTCGATGAACTGGTCGTCGTAGAGCTGCTCCAGATTCTCTTCGAGGACCGCGATCTCCTCGGCGAAGACCGTGAGGAATTCCTTGAGCGGCTCGCCGGTCGCAGCGTCGCGAATCCGGTAAATCGCGGGAAGCAGCTCGTAGAGGCACTGGGCATCGAAGTTCACGGCATGACCTGCAGGGATTGGAGGGGTGCGGGATCGAGGGTCAAAAGCTCGGCGCCCAGGATTTGTCCGCCCGCGACGCGTTGCGGCGGCGCCGCGGTGAGGCGCGGATAAACCTGGGGCTGATCGAAGGGCGCAACGGCGCGGTAGAGCCGGTCGAGATCGACCGCCTGCACGCCGTCGACGCTTTGCGCGACGGTGATCGCTTCGCTCTGCGAGACCGTTTGGCCGAGTCCCCGCGCCTCGAAGGCGAAATGGCGGCGGAGCGCGGCCTCGACCGCAGCCAGCACGTCGGCGGCGGCCCGGTCGGGCTCGACTTTGATCTTCAAACCGATGCGGAAATAGACCGGACGGAAGCTCACCATGTCGATCGCGACGAATGGATCGCCGGCGGCGCGCAGGGCGCCGAGCAGCCGCCCGTAGATCGCCGAGTCCGCCCCGATCGCGGCGCCGGCATCGCCGGCAACGGTCAGCAGCACGCGGCGGTCATGGCCGTCCCAGGTCCAGGTCGCCAACGCCTTGGCGATGCCGGCGAAGCCGCGCGCGAAGTCCATGTAATCGCGCAGCGACACCGTACGATCGAGCGTCAGCACGCCGATCGGCGCGTTGTCGCGCGCGGCTTCGATCGCATCGGGAGCCGCCGCGCCGCTCGCGGCCAGGGGGTTGACCACGCTTTTGATGCCGAGCGGGCGCGACAGCAGCAGGCTCAATTGTCCGGCCTTGACCAGGCCGCCGGGGCCGATGCCCTTGCGATAGGTGGCGCGGATATTGTTCTGGCCGGAATAGGGCTGGGCGCCGGTGACGCCGTCGCCGAACATCACCGTTACCTTGCCGTCGTCGGCCATCGCCGTCGTATAGACGCGATCCTTGGCGCCGGTGCCGTAGAGCGCAGGTACTTCGTGCCAGGTCACGCCGCCGACGCTGACCTGCAGCGTCGACACTGCGCCCGCGGGGTTGTCGGCGCTGACATAGGTCAGCGGCGTCTGCTTGAGCGTGAAACTCTGGAAGCGCGCCGCCGCGTCTCCGCCGCCCAGGATTTCGCTGGTCGTCTCGCCGTTGGTGGCGAGCACGACATTGCCCAGAATGTCCGTCGCGGCGAGGTCGTAGATGTTGCGCAGCGGCTCGGTCAGGCGCAGCCGCGTGTAGCGGCCGTCGTCGACATCGGCCGATTTGAGCTCGGCCAGTTCGACCAGCGTCTCGTCGTCCTTGGCCGCCGGGATGAACTGGAACGCGGCGGCCGCCGCCAAGACGGTGCCTTCGGCATTGTGTTCGTCGCGCAGACGCCAGGTCGCAGGTGTCGCGTCCCAGGGCGCTTGCAGTGGTGCCTCAAGCAGAACCAGCCGTTCGTCGCTCCGCAGCCGCCGCGACGTGCTGTCCGGGAGCGTGAAGGTGAGGGGTGCCGTCGAAACGATCTTGAGACAGGCGCGTTTGCCGCGCACGATCAGAAGGCGGCCCGCATCGGGCGCTGTCACCAGCCGGTCGAGGATTATGGTATCGCCGCGGATCACCGGCTCGGCGACGGGCGCGTCGCCCAGGATCAGTTCTTCGTTTTGCGCGAACACCGCAGTCTTGCGATAATTATCCCCCTCGAATTGGGTCAGGTTTTCATTGGTGTAAATGTCGATGCGCGTGGTCTTGCCGGTGATCCAGTACCGGACCTGCGCGGCCAGCTTCGCGGCCTTGACTTTGTAGAGTTCGCGATTGGCCGGACTCGACAGAACGATCCAGCTCTCCGGAGCGATCTGAGGATAAGGGCCGTCGAGTTCGATCGTATTGACGCCCAAGTTGAAGGTGAATTTCCAGTCGCCGGATGCCGCGATGGTGGCGGAGTCCGGCGCATTTGGCAGCGCCTTCAACGCATCCGGATTGGGCGCGTTGTAGCCGAACAGCGCGGCGCGCAGGCGCATGGCGAAGATGCGCGGGCCTGGCGCTGGCGCCGGATGGTAAACGTTCGAATGAAGTCCCCGGTCGAGCGAAACGAACGTCTGGCCGGCGTCGTGGTCGAGCATGAGGGCCCGGACGAAACGGATGTCCCAGTGCTCCGCGTTCTGGTCGGTTTCCTGCTCGAGTCCGACGAATAGGAGCGCGTCGCCAAGTTTGAGCTGCGTGTCGACACCCAAGAGAGGGACGACCGTGTCGTTCGTGGCCGGATTGACGCGCCGGCGGCGAAGCGCCTTCATCGCGCTCCATTCGAGACGGGCACGCAGCGGCTGGGCGGTTTCGAAGGTTTGCGCTTGCTCACCGGGTCCGGGAATGCTCTGGACCCGGACGCCGGTCTCGACCTCCGTCTCGACGACGGCCTGCTCCGGCGCGCCGGCGGCATCCTCCATCGCGAAGGCCAGATAGGTGCTTGCCGCCACGCCCGGCCGCGCGCGATAGCCGATCAGCCGCGCCATCTCGATCACCGACAGCCGCTCGGTCGCGGTGCGCAGATAGGATTCGTTGGCGATCCGCTCCTGATAGAAGGTGAGGATGTCCGAGACCACGGCCCAGGCATCGATCAGCGCGATCGAATAATCGCTGGTGTCGCGCGATCGCAGCTGGGGCAGCGTCGCGAAATCGCTGGCGGACAGACGCGCCCGCATCGCCGCCGCGAAGCCGGCATGGGTGTCGACCCGGTAGGCGATCGCCGGCAGCCCGTAGCGGTTTTCGACGACGCGCTGAGCTTGCGCGCCGAGACAGCTGCAGCAGCCGCAATTGCCGGCATGCGATTGAGGCGCCTGGCCGACGACGATGGTGGTTCCGGGGTCGCTCACATGCCGCCTCCCAGCTTGAGCGTCAATGTCCCGCGATCGGGATAGTCGGGATCGTTTGCCAGGCAGGCGATCTCCAACCGGTCCAGCGCGAGCACGCCGTCTTCGAGCGGACGCCGGTCGGCGATCCCTTCACGCTGAAATTTGGTGATTGTGACCGAATCGACGCCGGGAATTCTTTGCGCCGCCGCGTAGAGGCGGCTGAGATAGACCGGGTCTCCGAAGCTGAAATTGTCCGGATGGAAAACGCCCAATGTGCCGTCGGCGAGCACGCGGCCGCTGAACACCTCGTCGAGCGCCTTCTTGACCTGGCTGCGGAAATATTCCGGTCTGACGCAGACCTGCATCTCCACCTCGAGCGGAACGAAATGCGGTGCGTTTACTTCCAGATCGTATCCCGCCATGCGGAACGGTTCGACCTGGGCGTACACCGTCTGTTTGAAAGGCTCGTCGACCGGATCGCCGCGATCGCGATCAACCGTGATGAAGACCGTGTGCCAGCTTCCCGTCCAACGGAACGTGGCGGCTGCTTCCTGGATGCCGGACAGCTGTTCGGTCACCGCGGCATAGTCCTTTGGCGTGACGGCGCGCTTCTGCGTGCGGAAGGCGTAGGGTGCGCGCGTGCGCACTTCCTGGATGGTTTCGGGATCGCTGCCGCCGCGCGCGGCAAGCGGATTGCGCAGGCTCGCGATTGCGGCAACGGAGGTGACGACGTGGCCCAGCGTGTCGGCGCCGATATTTCCGCCGCTGCCGTTTCCAATGCGATAGGTGGCGCTGAAGCCCATATTGGGGGGCGGCCGCGAACCGTGCTGGTCGTCGCCGAAGCGCAGTGTGGCGACGCCGTTGCTCTCGACTTCGGCGACGAAATTGGCGTCCTCTTCGGTGCTCGCCAGAAGATCGCGGCGCGCCGTCCAGGATCCAGTCGTGTTGACGCTGGCGAGCGTGATGGCGGGCAGGGCGGCGGCGGCCTGCCAGGTCATGCTCGCCGTCGCGGAGGTGAGGTCGCAGGGCGCGGCCTGGGTCAGGGGCCCTTGCTGCAGCGCTGGATGGAATCTGGGCGGCACGGCGATCCGGTCCGGCCGGACGCAATTGTCACCGGTGGCCGGCACCAGGAACAGGTGCGGCGCGGGAACCTTTCCAAGATTCTCGTCTTTGATCTTGCGGCCATGATCGGCCAGCACGATGTTGCCCAACGCGACGCTGACCGAAGAGACGGGCTGGCCGTTCTGGGTGAGCGCGGAAATGCATACCGGGAAGGGCAACGCATCGTCGTCATGCCAGCGGATTTCGGTGATCGCTTGCGGCGGCGCGGGGAGCGGATCGGTGAGCGGAATGCCGGGATCGGTGGTGGAGACGGGTTCCACCTCGAACGCCTTCACCGCAACCAGGCGGACGGCGTGGCGGTGTTCGCGATCCGCATCGGCGGTGGCGCCGGTGAGGGGTGAGCGGATTTCCTCGAACACAAGAACGTCGCCGGCTTGCAGTTTGGGGTAATGGCCCGCCAGCGTGGCGCGGGTCGCGCCGCGCGGCAGGCAGCACCTGTCGTCCGACCAGGTGTAGAAATCCATCTGATTGTGGGCCAGGAACAATGACGCGTCCTGCATCGTCTCGAAGACGACGGGATTGCTCAGCAGCGCCTCGCCGTAGGCCGGACCCGAGTCCGCGATGATCACCGGCTTGTTCGCGATGCTGGTGAGAACCGGTGTGCTCTGGGGCAGCAAGCAGTCTGCGGCGACCTCGAAGCGGACCCACACCCGCGCGTTGCAACCGTCATGCATGGCGTAGTCGACAAGCGTGGCGTGCCGCCGCGCCGAGGTCCGCAGCCGCGCCGTGCCCAGATAGGCTTCGGTTGCGACCGCGTCCTGCCGGTAGCTCAGATGATCGCCGACATAGGCCAGCAGCTCGACAAGCGCGACGCCGAGATCGGCGGGATTGCGTTCGCGCCAGTCGGGCATGATCTGCGCCATGCGATCGAGCATCGACTGCCTGAAGCTCGCATAGTCCTTGGCCAGATAGTCGATGTCCGGTTCCGCCAGGGGCGTGTCTGGACAGTTCGCCGGCGTGGCGCAGTCGAAATCGGTGGGACATTCCACCTTGAACGAAAAGTCGACTTCGGACAGGACGGGATCGAACCCGGGCACAGCGGCGAGATTGTCGTTCCCGACGACGAAACGCAGCGTGTAGTTCGAGTGATCGCCGCCCGAATCCGTGCGTACGATCAGAACATGATCGGGCTGCATCGTGCCGGCCGGGTAGGGCTCGGACAGTGCCAGGAAATACGCTGCCTCGCTGCTGCTCACCCATGTCGCGGGCACGTTGGAGGCTTGCACGATCCATTCTACGCGAACCGGTTTGATGCGATCGCCGCCGAGAATGGTCACATTGTCGAGTGTGAGCGTGCCGGGCACCGTGACCGGCTTGAACAGGTGAACGATCAGTGTGCGCTGCCGCGGGCTGCCCGGCGGCGCCTCGAGGTCGAGCACTTCGACAAAATCGATGCCGTTCAGCGTGGCGTGCTGCTTTACGGCTTGCCGGCGATGACTGTTCTCGCAGCAGGTGTAGATCACGGCGGCGCCCCCGGATGAACGAGTTCGACGGTGCCCTGCTCCTGCGTCAGCAGGACGGTGTAGACGATGACGATGCGCAGCGTGGAATCGATGTTGCCGACATCCACGCTTTCGATCGTGATCCGGTCGCTCAACCATTGCTGCAGAGCGCCCTGGATCAGGAACTGGCTGGCGGCCGCCAGTTCGTCGCTGTTGGCGGCAAAGACGAGCTGCATCACGCCGCTGCCAAAATCGGGACGGTTGACCCGCTCGCCCGGCATCGTGAAGAGAACCTGCTCGATCAGGTCGCGAATATGGGCGGCATCGGTTGCCTGCGCGGTTCGCCCGCGATCGTCGAATCCGTAGGGGTAGCCGATGTTCATGGCTAGGTTCCCGTCACGCGGACTTGGCTCACGGTGGGAAGAAGCGGCGTGCCGGTCGGCGTGCAGATCGATTGACTGTCGAGCAGCAGCAGCGGCTGGCCCATCGTCGTCAGCCGCGTCGCCGCCGTGATGAATTGCGCCGTCACGCAAGGACCGTTGCCGGATGGCGGCGGCGGCATCGTGCAGCCGGCGATGACATAAGGCGTCGCGATCGTCACTGCGGGCTGTCCGCCCAGAAGGACGCGCGTGGCCGGCGTCGTCGGCTGGGCCTGTCCGGCATGCGCGCACAGGACGGTGGCGCCGACGTGAAGCAGAAATCCCGGCACGGTTGTTCTCCTTCCTTCAGATGATCGACAAGGCGCCGTTGTTGATCACGACGGACGGGCCGGTCATCACGATCGAGGCGCCCTTGCCGTTCTGGATGTAGATGCCTGTATCGTTGACGATGATCGACGCGCCGGTCGCGCTTTTGAGCATGATGCCGCCCGTCGGCCCGGGCACGTCGTTGACCGTGAAGCCGTTCAGCAGCGTGGTCTGCAGCGTGATCCCGGCGACGACCGGCGGCACGGCGTGCGACAGCGCCGGCACGTCCGACGCGATGGCCCAGAAACAGCCGACCCAGACCGGATAGTCGGGATCGCCGTGCTCGAACTCGATCCACACGCCCGACCCGATCGGAGGAACCGCGTAGAAGCCCATTTGAATTCCGGCGACGGGCACGCAAGGCGTCGCCCAGCTGGAGATCATGATGTTCGACACGTCGGGGACGATCGCCTGGATACGGCCGATCTGCATCGGATCGATGTTGTTCACCACCGTACCGCGATATTTGCCGTAGTATTTTTCCGCCTTGCTCATGCGGGCACCGTGGGCAGGGTTGAAAGAAGTCCGTTGCGCGCCAGCGTGAAGCTTTGTTTGTACTCGCCGCGCTTGATGTTGTGGGTGACGCTCTTGACATAATACAGACCGTCGAACGCCGCACCGGCGCCGCACACGCCGACAAGTTTGCCCGACTTCAGAACGCGTCCATAGCGCAGGACGTCCAGCGAGCCGTTGCCGAATACGGCATCCGAGTTCTTTGAGGCGAAGGCCAGGCCAGTCATCATCATCTGCAGAGGTGATTTGTTCCCGGCGTCCCTCAGGTGTTGCAGTTTCGGCGGCAGCGGTGGAACGAGGCCGAGCGGCGGGTTGAGTGGGGAAATATCCGGAATCGGTATCGGAATCGTCACCGCCGGCGTCGTCCGCGTTCGGATATAGACGACAGGCATTTTTTTCTTTTCCTTGTCGAAGCTGAAGCTCAGCGACTCCACATTGGTGTGCGCGTCCATGTCGACTTTGAGCGCGGCCTGGGGCACGCCGATCTTGATGTCCGGGCCCCAATAGGCACGGCTCATGCCCGGCGTCGGGCCCGGCTCGATGTGAAAGACATGGCCGCATTCGTCGGCCAAATTCCGGATGTAGCCGAGATCGGTGCCTTGATGGCGGGGAATGCGCTCGGTCGGAAGCGGAATATCCTGGACAATGCTTGGGATCGTGAGCGGCACGATTCCAAGCCACGCATACTTGGCCAGCACGAGCAGCACACGCGCCACGGGCGGCATGGCGGGATAGAGTATGCCGTCGAATTGGATGTAGTCCATCAGGGCCGTAAGGTCCGCGCCTTGCACTCTCAGGGTGGGCTCGCCGTCTTTACCTTGCTCCACATTGTGATGGGTCATGACGCCGTCGATCAGCACCTGCGGCACGCCGCTGACGATGGCGATCAGGATCACGCGCACGATCGGGATCGAGGCGCCGCCGGTCAGCAGGAATACCGTGTGCAGCGGCGAACGCTTGCTGAGGCTGAACAGGAGTTCGAAGCCGCTTGCTTCGTCGCCGGAGTTCGCGTTCACCTGCACCGAGGTCAGCGCATCGAGTACTTCGCGCGGCACCGGCACCGGGATGCCCGGTCCGATCATCAAGGTGAGTTGGATTGCCTTGATCATGTGGCCGCCGAAAATCCCTCGGGCAGCGTTACGCGGATGCTGGCGCCGACCGTATCGGTCAAGGCATTGGGTACCGTCGCACCGTTGCCATCGCACAGGCGCCAGTACTGCTCCGGGTCTCCCAGATAGCGCGCCGCGATGTTGTCGATGCGCTCGCCCTGCTGCACGAAATGCACCAGCCGGAGCGTGAAGTTTTCCGGCGGCGGTATGAATCGCCGCAGCAGGTAGCTGACGGTGCGTCCGCTCCGATCGACGATCTGCGCCGTGGCGATGCCGTAATAGCGGCTGGTCGGCGCGAAGGCCGTCGACGGCAAGGCACCCGACGAGAACATGTCTTGCAGCGGATCGTTCATGGCAGGCTCCCCACGCCGAATGCGCTCATGGCGGCGCTCGGCACTTTGCGCGCGAGCTGCTCCTTGGCTTGCAGGTAGCTCATGAAGAGGCCGCCGCCCTTGTTCGCGAAGCCGAGGTCGTCGATGCTCAACACCTGCAGGCCGAGGCTGACCTTCGCGCGGATCGGGTTGAGCGAGGGATCGAAGGCCTCCTCGGTGATCGACAGATCGGTGATGCGCATGAGCATGATGCGGTTCGCGCTCCAGATGAAGAGACTGAGCGGCGCCTGCATGGGCGCGATTTCAAGCGTTCCGGCCGACGCCAGCGCGTTGTTGGCCCTGAGCACGCCGCTCTCCGGATAGAGGATGGTTTCGAGCGCGGCGAGCTGGGGCAGGATTCCGTAGGCGACCGCGTTGGGGTTCTGGCCGGGAAATTCGAGCTGGTCGGTGGCGTCGATCTCGGCGTCGAGCTTGATGGTCTCGACCGGCGGCCCTTTTAGGCGCATCGCCTGCGAGCGGTCGCCGCCTTCGCCCATCGCCTGGACCTTCAGCGTCCGGCTGATCGATTCCGGATTGTATTGCAGCGCGATCACGCTTTTTACGGCGGCGCTGTCCGAATCGATCAGCACGATGCCGCCTTTCGTCAGTCGCGGAGAGTTGGGGAAGGAGGTCATGCCATATCCATTTCAGGCAAAGAGCCGATGGTAGGTGGCCCAGACGTTCTGCCCGTAATTCGCTTCGCCCGGATTGTTCTGCTGGGCGACGGTGTTGACGATCTGCTCGATGCCGGGTCGCGGCGTGGCGGCGAACTGGGCGTTCACGCGGGCGCGTACCGTCGGCATGATGAACGCCGTGCCGCCCTGCGAGACGGCGATCGCCTCGATCCGCGCGCCGACCGTGCCCGGCGGCGCCGCGACGGCCTTGCGTTGCCAAGCGGCCCGGTTCTCGCCCCAGGTGTTGGGGCGGTTGATGTAGGTCTTCAGGCTGCCCTCGCCCAGGCCCATCCGTTCGGCGGGGGCGAGAGTCGCGATGGCCTGGGCCACGGTTTTCCGCTTTGCTTTCACGTCGGCGGCCAGGGCGTCGATCTTTCGCTTGAGGACGGCGCCGCCGAACATCGCCTTGACGTCGGCCTGGCTCAACGCGGTGGCGGCCAGGGCGCTCGCATGTTGCGCGATAAAGTCGTCCGGGTTCTGGGCGCCGGCGGCGGTGACGGCATTGAGCAGTGCGACGACGGCCGAGCATCGCGCGTCGGCCGCGTTGACGTCCGCCATCGTCAAGGGCGGGTTCGCCAGGTTGCGCAGTTCCGCAAAGCGCTTCAGCGCTGTGACGGCATAGGGCGCGGTCGCCTGCTCGACGGTCGCCATGCTCGCGGGAAGTCCGGCGACGGTGTTGAGCTTGGATTCCGTCGGTGCGGGCTGGTCGCCGCCGCGATTGGTTTCCCAGATGCCGATGCAGCGCACGATGCGCGTGGCGAGTTCGTCGGTGCCTGGCGGCGCGGTGTCGGGCATGCTCTATGCCTCCTGTCTGCGGGGGTCGCGAAAATCAACGGCAAATCGGGCTCCGAACATGTCCGGCATGGGTTGGCTATCTCTCTGAGTTGGGATCATTTCGCGCCCTGCAGCGTCTGTACGAGCGTGAAGTATCGCGAGTTGACGAAGGAATCCGGCGTATAGGTTTTCAAAACTGCCACGGCATAGAAACCGTCCCAATAAGCACTGGACTTGAAGGGGTTCCAGGACTCTGCCCACTCCTTCGGATAAATGTTGCGGCGCTGGATCTCGCCCTCGAATTCGACATCAACTTCGCCGCGTTTCTTGGCCTTGTCGTCGATGCTGGCGTTTCCGACCATCTCGGCGATACCGACAATGGCGCCGGTGCCGATGACATCAGTTCCTGGAGCCAACTCCACAGTCTTTGGCGCGATCAATTTTTTGACCTTGCCCTGCGACGCCAACGGGGTGTACTCGGCGGCCATCTGCAAGAACGCGGCTTGGTCGCTTTTCTGCGCATCGGCCATGACTTCGGCGATTGCCTGTCGAAACAACTCGTGCGTGAACTCGTTGCAGTTGACGGTCTTCAGATTTTCAGCGCTCGAAAACGGATTGCCGGGAATTTTCTTGTAGCGTCCGGCGCTCGCGATGCTCGCGACGCGCTCCCGGATTCGTTCCGCGAACGGCCCCTGGAAGCGAATGACAGCACCCCCATTCGCGTTCTCGGGTGCGAAGAACGTCTCCACCGAGACCGTCTCATAGCCTTTTCCTTCGACGTGATGGATGTGCGATGAATCGATCGCGACCCCGCCGTGATTGTATTTCTCGTCGATGATCTTGGTGAGCGGACTTTTGCCGAGGATCGTTCCGTTGCGAACAACGACGTCACCGGCTTGGATCGACAAGCTCTTGCTGTCGCGCGTATCGGGGCTCTTGACGTCGCCCGGACGCGCGCGCTGCAGCAGGGTGCCGCGCGTCCGCGGCCCGGACACGGTGCCGCGGTGCCGAAGGCCGGCTGCATTGCGCTGTGCCGCATGCTCTGCTTCGTCGCTTTTTAACGCGATGGGTAGCGGCGCTTCCGCGGGGTGCAAGCTTGCGGACTGCTGGACGACGTGGGTTAGTTCATGTGCCAGAAGGCTTCGGCCGGTCTCGGTCCGTGGTGAAAAGCGGCCGGCCCCGAAAGCAATATCACGGCCCGCCGTATAGGCGGCGGCGTCGACGGCCGCCGCAGACCCGGCCGCTCTGGAGTCGGTGTGTACCCGCACCTTGCTGAAATCGTGCCCAAGGCGCGGCTCGAAATAGTCGCGCGTCGCGGGATCGAGCGGCTGGCCGGGCGAACGCAGCACCTCGTGCACGATCGGTGGTGCTGCGCCATGGTCATGTGTGGGTTCGGCAGCCGAACCCGGCCTCGCCGGTAATCGTGAAACGGTTTGCATGCCTTTTGTCATTGGTTCGTCGCCAGTGCGTTGCTCTTCGGATCGATCGTCACGATATGTCTCACCAGGAGTCGGGCAGGCCCGTGCATGACCCGTAGTTGCGGATGAACCAGCCGACCAGGCTGCACGGCCGGATCGGAATCGACGTCACGCCTATCCATTTTTCGTACGTGGCGGGCCCCGCGGGGCAGCCGCATTCGCGATAAGCATCGACATGGTCTCGATAGATTTGCGGCGTCAGCATCGACTGAACAAAGAGCTGATAGGATTCGTACACCGCAGGCATGGCAAAGTTGTCCAGCGGCTTCATACCCATGGCCGCGAATTTGAGCATCGACGGATAGTTCGCGAGGCGGTCCTGCAGCGATTTGCGGACGCAGTTCGCCGACGGAACGTCGGGCGTCGTCATGCAGGCGCATGTGGCGTTGTTCACATAGGCAAAAGGCAGCCACCAGCTGTTCTGCCAGTAGATGTCGCAATGTCCGGCCGGCGGGTAGCCTTGCGATTGTCTGCCCGGCGCGGCGGCCGCCTCGCGGCTAACACCAAGCTCATAAGACGCCGCCGGCGCCGGCGGCCGGAATTCAAGGGCGGCTTTCGCGGAGCTGTCGGCCTCGGTCTCGGCGGAGTCGTGGGATTGCGCTATCCGCAGCGCGTCGGGCGTAGCGCAATGTGCGCCCTCCTGCTGAATAGTGTGCGCCAGCTCGTGCGCGATCAATTCTCTGCCGGATGCGCTGCCCGGCGTATATTCGCCGGCCGCAAATGCGACATCGTGGCCGGCGGCATAGGCGCGCGCATTGATAGCGGCGGCAGACCGCGCGGCGCGCGCATCGTCATGCACGCGCACACTGCCGAAATCGTGTCCGAAGCGGGGCTCGAAATACGCGCGTACCTGGCGATCGAGCGGCTTGCCCGGCGAGCCGAGCACCTCATGCACGATTTGCGGCGCCTCGCCTTCGTACCCATCGCGCGCCTTGCGCTGCAATTTTCCCTTCTGGCAGTCGTCGCACTGTCCGCCGGTCGCCGCTGATCCGCCGCAAGCGCATTTGCGCTGCAGGAGCGCACCGCGCCCATACGGGTGCGACACCGGCTTGGGCGGATTCACCGGCCTCTGGCGTTGTGCGGCCGCTTTCATGGCTTGGCTCCATAAACCGCGCCCGCCACCGCGGTGCCGATCGATTGCACGCTCGGCTGCGCGGCCAGCGTCACCGGCGCGCCGCGCAGGACGGGCGGCGCGCCGCCCGGCGCGAACGCAGCCGGCAGGCCTTGCGCGGTGAGCAGTCGGGTCAGTTCGCGCTGTGTCGCTTCGGCGACGCCATGCCGGCTCGCCGCGATGCCGTCGAGCACCAGCGTCTCGATGTGCAGTTCGATCGCCCTGGGCGTCATTCCCAGCCTCCGAATTCGGCCGCGGTCACCGGCTTTTCCAGCTTGCTGCATTCGTTTTGCGCGGCGCGTTTGAGATGGCGCATCCGCACCGGCGTCTGTTCGCCGGCCGCCAGGAAGGCGGCGTTGAGCGCGATGTTGCGGATGTTGCCGCCGGCGACGTTGAGCCGTGCCAGCCGCTCGTGATCGAGCCCGTCCGTCGGCGTTGCGCGCGGGAACACGCGCCGCCAGATTTCGGCGCGCTGCACCGTATCGGGGAACGGGAACTGCAGGACGAAGCGCAGGCGCCGCAGGAAGGCCGGATCGAGCGCGCTCTTCATGTTGGTGGTCAGGATCGCGAGACCGCGATACGCCTCCATCCGCTGCAGCAGATAGCTCACTTCGATATTGGCGTAGCGGTCGTGGCTGTCCTTGATCTCGCTCCGTTTGCCGAACAATGCGTCCGCCTCGTCGAACAGCAGAATGGCGCAAGCCCGCTCGGCCGCGTCGAAGATGCGGCGCAGGTTCTTCTCGGTCTCGCCGATATATTTGCTCACGACCTGCGACAGATCGATGTGAAAGAGGTCGAGCCGCAGCTCGTTGGCGAGGACCTCGGCGGCCATCGTCTTGCCCGTGCCGCTGGGACCGGCGAACAGCGCGGTGATGCCCATGCCGCGATTGCCCTTGCCCGCGAAGCCCCAGCTTTCGAACACGGTCGCGCTGCGCCGCACGTGCAGGGCGACGTCCTGCAGGATCGCACGCTGCGCCGGTGGCAGAACGAGGTCGTCCCAGGTCGCCGCCGGTTCGATGCGCTGGGCCAGGTCTTCGAGGGCAGGCCGCGCCTGTTCGCGGCAGGTGGCCCACAGCCGGCCGGCGAAACCGTCCCTCGCGTCGCCGCAGGCGCTCAGCGTGGCGCGGATCGCGGGCTCGTCGACGGAAAACTCGACGAGACGCGCCTGCGTCTCGCCGTCGAGCTCGTCGCAGCGTTCGCCCAGCAAAGCCCGCCATAGGGCGCGCCGCTCGGCGCGCGTCGGCGTCGTCACGTCGAGCCGCCGGTCGATGTCGCCCCCGGCAAGGCTGTCGCGCACGGCCAGCGCGGCGGGGCTCGCGATTTCGCGGACGAACGAAACGACACCGTGCTCGATGGTTTCGCGCGGCACATGCGGGCCGCATTCGACGAGCAGCGCGCCTTCGCCGAGGGCAAGTTCGCGGTCGCACAGACGGGCGAGCGCAATCCGTTCGCCGTGCGATTGCGGCAGGTCGGCGGCGGAAATCCGCAGCAGGCGCAGGCCCAGCATCTGCGCCGAAGCCGCGGCGAGCGCGCGGATGGCGATCTCGTCGCGCCCGCAAAGTTGGGTCGCGCGAACCTGCAATCCGCCGCGAGGGGGGCGCCAGAATTCCGCCAGCCGTTCGGCCTGTTGGCGCTGCGACGGCGCCAGGAGTTCCGGCACATCGCAGGGTTTGAGCAGGCCGTGCAGGCGCTCGTCCGAGCAGTTGATGCCGGTGAGATAGTGCAGAACGCATTCGTCTATTCTGATGAGGCTTGTCGTCAGCGGCTGGTTGCCGGCGATCTCCAACAGCCGCCAGCGCCGCAGCGGCGCGTCGGGTGCCAACGCGCTCCAATGGCCGCCCTCGAGGGCCCCCAGTGCGATGCTGAAATCGGCCTGACGGCGCTGCGGATCGCCGGCCAGCGTCGCGCACAAGACGCCGAAGCGCGAGTCGAGTTCGACCCCGGCGCAGAGCAGAAGCACGTCGCGCTCGAATTCGCTCAAGGCGAATACACTGCACAGCGTTTCGAGCGCCGGTGCTGCACTGCCTTCGGCGCCGCTATCGGCTCCGGTTGCCGTCGGGTGCGTCTGGTCCGATGGACGATTCGCGCATGCTTCCAGACGGTGGCGGACGCGCGCCAGCGCCTGTCCCAGGAGGCGCTGGTTGGTCTCGACCCAGCCGGGGGTGAAGGCCATGTTCATGTCACGGTCACCATCTGGGTCGCATCGAATACCGGCGGCGAGGCCGAACGATCGATCAAAATGCTCTCCGCGCCGTCGACGCGCAGCCGCAAGCGCAGGCTTTGGCCGAGGGTAAAGCCGGTTGCCTGGAACGTGATCGTCTGGGTCGAGATAATCGTGTTCGCCGGCGGCGACTGAAGGGGCTCCGCCTCGATCTCCTGCATGCCGGCGATCAGCGAGATGCTTTGGTTGCTCGAAACCTCGGGACTGCAGGTGATGGTCAAGGTCGTGATGCCGTCGGCCGGGTTCAGCACCGCCCTGGGGGCCATCGCGGCCGGCATCGTCTCGATCCGCGGCACCAGGATCAGCGGCAGGGCATTGGTGACGCGTGCCGTGCTGCCCGATCCCACGACGACGGCTACGGTATGGATGCCGGCACGGCAGGTCGCAGGATCGGGCGGCACCGCGAACGACATTTGGCTGTCCGTCGCGCCCGCCAGCGGCGGCAAATCGAGCGTTTGCCCGCTGCGCGGATTGCTCAGGCGCACGGCCAGGGGACTGCCCGCCAGATCATGCCCCAGCAAGGTCACAGTCTCGCCGGTCCGCGCCACGGTCTGGTTGTGCGGCGGCTGGACGGATTCGAGCATCGGATAGGGCGATACCAGGCCGGGCTGCACCGCGATGCCCGCTTCGCGGCCGAGCGCCGGATCGAAGGCTCCGCGCGTCAGGACCGGAAGCGGCGTCCGCCGGGGCTCGCGGCCTTCGATCAGCACCACGGACACTTCATACGCGGCGGTCAGGCGGTAATGCGTCTGCATCGCGGTCCACAGTTTCGATGTGTGGTCGGTGTCGAAACCCTCTGGCGTGATCTTGATGAGTTCGGCCTGGTCGGCCAGTTCGGAAGCCGCAAGCGCCTGATAGGCGGTCGGAAGAATCGCCCCGCTGACCGACGGGACCTGCAGGGCGGTGCGGATGGCGTCGCGGCTCAGGATGCCGTTCTGATGCAGAAGCAGCATGGCGTAACCCAGCAGAATCTCGCCGTGCAGTTCCTCCGCGCCATAGGCCGTCAGAAGGTAATGCAGATTGAGCGCGAGGAGCGGGTTGGCGATACGGCCGCCATTGTCGCGTGTCGGAAGATCGCTGTTGCGCCAACCGATATTCGGCGTGACCTGGTGCAGGAAGAGATTGAGCCGGTTGGTCTGCGCCGCGGCGGGATCGTCGTTGACCTTGTCCGGCGGCAGGGCCGTCACCAGGATGCTGGTGCCGAGCGTGTCGCTCACATTGTAATCGATCAACCCATTGTTCAGCAGGTCCTTCAGCACGCGCGTCACGGAGGCGATGGCGAGCGGGTTGCCCATGGCTCACTCCCGTCCGCGACGCTTCAGATATTCGTCGAGGGAGAGCGAGGCCGGCGTCTTCCTGATCCGTGGCGCGGCGGCCGGCGCCGGAACGTTGGCGCGGATTTCGACGCGGCCGATGGAAACGCGCACAATGGGCCCCTCGGCGGCGGCCTCGGCAGGGGCTTCGCCGGCCGCGCGTCGCGGCCAGTCCGGCGTCTGCTGCGGCAGCAGGGCGCCAGGCGGCTTTCGCACCACCGGCGTCACCGCAGCTGCGGCGCGGTCTGGCAGCGGTCGGCTGTCCGGTTCGGAGGCCTGGAAGATTGCAACAAGCGGCTTGGGCGGCGCGATGGTCCGCGCCGCGCGCGCGGTGCCCTGCCATTCGGCGCGGCCTTGGAATGTGTCTTCCGCCGGTGGGATGGCCGACGGCCGATAGGAGGCAGCCGGTTGGGGTTCGGCAATTTCCGTGTACGGCGCGGATCCAGGGTTCGGGTCGCGTGACAGGTGCGGTTGCCGCGGTGCGAGCAGCGGAACGGATGGGGCGGACCGCCCGTCGTCGGCATGATCGAGGCCGGCGACCGGCTCGTTCTCCTGCCGCTCGCCCTTTTGCCCGACGAACTCGAAAGACCCAGTTCCGGAAGTGGAGGGATTGACGCCTTCGGCGGGGTCATACCGGTCGTGGCGCGCGCCGGCCGCTGCGTCGTCCTGCGCGGCAACGGCCGGAGCGCCGGCGAGGGGGTCGGGCTCTGCGTTGAACGTGATGGATTGCCGCGGCCGGACAAGCGCCGGCACCGCCCCTGTTGCGCGCCCGGCAAGCACGGACAGGAAGTCGGTCATCTCACACCGCCATCTCAAGGTAGAGTTGGCGCCGTGCCGGACTCAGCGACAGGATTTCGCTTTCGCTCCAGCCGTACAGACGCGCCAGCTGGACCACGTCACGCAGGATGCCGCGCGCCAGCGCCGAAATCTCGCTCCACAGATAGGCGGCGATGTCGAACGGAACGGACCAGGCGTGGCCGCACGCGTCGCAGCGCACCGCGAAGCGGATGTCGGAGCAGGGATTGCGCTGTGCGAGGAGGTTGGCGGCCGCCTCCGCAGCGCCTTGCGGCAGGTCCGCCGCGGAAAAATTCTCGCCCGCGCGGGAGGCGGAGACCAGGCAGCGGCCGAGGAGCAGCCGACGTCCGTTCGCGACATCGAGATTTGCTGCCGTGGCGAGATCGCGGCTGTCGGGCGAACGAAGCCGCAGCTCGATCTCCTCCCATACGGTCGCGATCGGGTCCGGCGCGTTCGGCGCCGCGCCGATGAAATCCCGTGCGGGAAAAGAAAATTCGAGCGCGCCGGCGCAGGACGGGCAGTTGGTGACCGCGTCGAAGCGTTCGCCGAGCGTCTGGGCGCGCACCCGCATCAGGCGGCTGTCGCGCTCGCCCACCGGCATGCCCGCGAGCGCGTTATGCGGCAGCTCAGGTGCCGCCGCCGCCAGCAGCAGCAGCGCGCGATCGACAGGATGTAGCGCCCGTCCGCGTTCCCAGACGAACAGGATATCCTGCGCGCTCAGCCCGCCGCTCATCCCGCCGGCTCGGTGAATTGCGGCTCGGCGGGTTCGGGCACCTCGTAGTCGCGCTCCCAGCCTTCGTTCTCGAGCTTGATGTGCTGGATGGCGACCGCATTGGCATTGGCATCGAGGTCCGGAAGGGCCTGGAATTCCGACACCCAGCAGCGGTAGAGCTTGTAGGTCTGCGCCAGCTGCCCGGCTTCGTTGTAGAATTCCAGCATGATGTCCTTGCGGAAATCCTGCAGCGACACTTCGGCGCCGAGGCCGGAGCCGAAATTCCACACCTTGTTGGCCCATTTCTCGAATTCGGGATCGTGGGTGACGCCGCGCTCCAGCGTCACCGCCTCATATTCCGTTTTGCCTGGCGATTTTCGCGATGAACTTGGGTCGCCGCCTTCGCGATGTTTGACGACCTCGGTGGTTTTCTTGAGGGCGCCGACCTTGCTGACGCCGGCGACATAGCGGCCGTCCCACTTCACGCGGAACTTGAAGTTCTTGTAGGGATCGAAGCGGGAGGCGTTGACGCTGAACTGGGCCATGGCGTGTTCTCTCCTCAGGTCTCGATGGTGCCGGCGATCTGCTGGATCTTGATGACGACGAATTCGGCCGGCTTGAGCGGCGCGAAGCCGACCACGATGTTAACGACGCCCTGGTCGATGTCGTTCTGCGTCGTGGTGTCCTTGTCGCATTTGACGAAATAGGCGTCCTTCGGCGAGATGCCCTGGAACGCGCCCTGGCGAAACAGGTTGTGCAGGAAGGCACCGATATTGAGTCGGATCTGCGCCCAGAGCGGCTCGTCATTGGGCTCGAACACCACCCATTGCGTGCCGCGGAACAGGCTCTCTTCCAGGAACAGCGCCAGACGGCGCACCGGAATGTACTTCCATTGGTCGGCCAGCTGGTCGGCGCCGTTCAGCGTGCGCGCCCCCCACACCACCCGCCCGATCACCGGGAACGAGCGCAGGCAGTTGACCGCGACGGGATTGAGCTGGCCGTTCTCGCCGTCGGTCAGCTTGACGGTCAGATCCACCGCGCCGTTCAGCGTCGCATCGGTGCCGGCCGGCGCCTTCCAGACGCCGCGCGTCGCATCGGTGCGCGCCATCACGCCGGCGACCGCGCCGCAGGGCGCGAAATCGCCGATCTGTCCGTCGCGCAAGGGATCGGGGCCGCGCAGCAGCGGGAAGAACAGGGCGGCGTAGGATGTGTGCGCCATGCCGAACGTCGGGTCGATTGCGCCGGACGTGAGCACTGTGCCGGGCCCGCGCCAGGCAAGAAGCGGATCGACGATGTACAGCGCCCGGCGGGCCGCGCAATAAGTCGCCGCCGCCGTTCTCGTTCCCGAGCCAATATCCAGCATACCACTCGCATCCATCAGCGGCGGAATGCAAAGCAGGTTGAACAGGTCCGCCTTTTCCAGGGCGAACAGACCGGTCTTGCCGACCTGCGATCCTTGGAGGTCGGCATCCGCGATGAACACGCCATCATCGCCGCCGACGAGGAAGGCGGCTGCGGGACTTGGGGTAGGAATCTTACTGGTCGAAACTATGGGACTGCCGATGCGGACAAGGTCCGATCCCTGCTCCAGGACTCTGGTGACAAAGCGGGCGCTGTTTTGGTCGAGCGACAGATTTAGGAATTGCTCGGTCGTACTGGTGGCGGTGTCGGTGATCGACAAATTGAATGCGCCGGCAAGCGGCGTGACGGCGGTTGAACCGAGATTGGTTACCGTGACTTTGAGCTTTTCGCCCCAATCGCCTGCATTGGCGGCGGCGAGCACGAAGTTGGTGCCAAGCGAAGCCAGGGTAGCGGGCGCCGCGCCATTCACGCCCCCGGTGAATGTGACCGCCGCGGTGTTTACCGGGCGGGCGCTCAGCGGCGGTGCAGCGGGATCGAGTTGAACGATGGATCCCGCCAACACCGTCGCAACGTTGCCGAAAATGACTTCGTCGAATATCACGGGCGGAGCTGGCGCGTTGACGATCGTCAACTTGAACAGACTGGCGGTCCCGCTCGTCGCGTTGCTCACGGCGGCTGTCCAAGCATTGGCTTGAGCGCCACCGGTGGTCGCGATCAGTTGCAGGCTGTCGACGGTCGCGCTGGCGGCGTTCCCCGGGGCCGTCACCCGTACGATCAGCGCATCGCCGCCGCCGTTCTGGAAGAATTGCATTACGGCGTAGCCGAGCGTGCTGGATGTCGAAAGACCGCCGAAGGTGCGCTCGAATTCGGCGAAGCTCTGCACTCGCACCGGATCGTCCACCGACCCGCGCAGGGCCTGGCCGACGAAGGCCGTGATCGCGGTCGCCACGCCCGTGATCGTGCGTACGCCGCTCGGCAATTCCTCAATATAAACACCGGGATAGCTCAGTTGGGCTGGCATGCGGCATCTCCTCTTGGTTGTGCGGATGGCGCCGGGAAAACGGGCGCGCGGCGCGCCGGGCGCCGTTGCATGAAAGTGGAACGACGCCGGCCTGGGCAACGAATACGGAAATCGCGGGTGCCGCCGGCTTCACGGCCGGCGCGGCAAAACGTTTCTCGGTTTGGAAATCCGTTGCCGTCGTAGCCCCCATCATGACGTCGAACAGAGCCGCGAATATGGATTGGCCGTGTTCTTGGACAGATCCGCCGAGCAGCGCCATACGGAGCGCTGATGATCCAATCAGTATTTCACTCTCGATTTCACTCTCGCAAGTTCAGCTCAAGGTCAATACTGAACAACTCACAAGTTTCTTTGATCGATCACAGTGCGCAGCAACAAATTCTTGGAGTTCGTCAAAGCGCGCAAAGAAGAACCAAGCATCCACTGGAGCGCAATACCTTGAAGCAAATGGCTGTTTCGCCAATGCCGCGCCTCTGCAAGGAATTTCTCGGCCGGCGGTCGCCATCACCTCCTTCTAAAGGCCGGCAAGCCGCTGCACCGCGTCAGCCGAAGCGCCTTCACGGTTCTCCCGGTGCCGTCTTCTCACGCCGTGCGAGCCCGCGGGTGGCTTGCAATGTGCCATGCGATCCCAAACTCACTATGGCGCCTGCCCGGGCTTCTCTTTGTCCGGCCAGACTTCCTTCTTGGCTTGGAGAGCCGCGAGTTCGGCTGCCACACGGGTGAGTTCTTCCGCGAACAAGAACTAGCGCGGCCCATGCCTCACCTTCTGACCGAGCCGTGGCTTCGTGCCGGGCTTTTGCCGTTCGCAATCGACGCATGGCAGGACGCCATGTGGAGCGCAGTCGGGTCACGCGCTTTTTCATCGTTTCAAATGATTTTTTCTTCGATGGGTTCGATGATGGGTGCGAACGAAGAAGTTCGGAATAGCTTTTTTATATCAATGAGTATTGGCGGACAGGGAGGGATTCGAACCCTCGAACGGCTATTAACCGTTACACACTTTCCAGGCGTGCGCCTTAAACCACTCGGCCACCTGTCCTCGGGAGCCCCGCAACCAGGCAAGGCAGCGGGCGAGATATCCCGCCCCCGCGCCAAAAGCAAACCCGCGCCGCCCGAGCCGGAACAACCGTCCCGAAAGTGCGGCGGGCTCTCAGGGCTTGGCCGGCCCGTCCGTCGCCGGCGCGAAAGTGATGCGTCCGGTTTCCCGGATCGCGTCCGGCGTCAGCGCGCCTTCGACCAGTTCGTAGCCCATCAGCGCGAAGGTCCGCCCGCCGATGAAGATCGGCCGCGCATTGCCGTACCAGTCGACACACGAGGCCGCGCAATGGTCGTCCGTCACGCCTTCGACATGCGCGCCCAGCTCGCCCAGCGGGCTGAATTTGCCGCCGCTGCGGCGCAGGAAGATCATCGCCGCCGAACCGTTGGTCAATTGGCGATAGGCGGGCCGCCCCGGCCGCGCCACCGGCAGGCCCAGCACGCCGGACGCGGCATCGCCGCTGTCCGGATGAAAGAAGAAGCCGTGGCTGCGCGTCTCCGCCTGCGCCGCGCCGGTGAAGACATAGCCGTCGCCCAGCCGTGGCCCATGCGCCAAGTCCACCGCGGAGAAATAGACATTGTTGGCGTCGCTGCCGACCACCACCGCGTCAGGACCCAGGACCTCGATGCGATCCACGCCATGCGGCAGCGCCAGTTGCGTCACCGCGCCGCCGCGCACCGGCGCGATCACCAGCCCGGCGCCGGCGTTCTGCGGCGTGCCCCAGCCATTGCCATTGCCGTACAGCAGATAGTCGCCGACGAAGCGGTTATGGAAGTCGTAGGCGTTGCCGCCCGGCTGGGGCAGCGTGCGATAGCGGTCACGGTCCACCTCCCGCATGCCGTCGCCGAAGCCGCGCAGCGGAAAGCGCAGCAGCGCCACCGCACCGGCGGAGAATTCCGGCAGCCACATCGCGTCGCCCTTGCTGTCGCTGCGCACCACGACGTTCAGCATGCCGTCGCCTGCGTCCTCGCGGAACGAGAACTGGTCGACCGGCGCGCCGCGCGCCCCGATGGCGGAGGGCGCGCCGCCATCGAGCGGCAGGCGGTAGAGCAGCGAGGCGGCGCGTGTGCCCGGCCCGTTCTCGCCCCACCACGGCGACACCCAGACGTACACGGCGTGCGTCGAGACGTAGAAGCTGCGGCTATCGGGTCCGAACACGCTCGTCGCCTTGCAGTGCAGGATAATGGCGGCGAGGTCGCACGACACGATGGTATGCACCGTCGTGATCTGGTCGATCGGCATGGCCGGCGGCAGATAGACCTCGCGTGCGGTGCCGATGCGCTCGAAGCCGCCGTCTTTCCGGTCGGGATTCCAGCGCCGCAAGGCGGGCAGGGCCTCGAACGGATCGCCGCCCTCATAAGGCAGGTAGCGCGGCGTATAGACGATCAGGCGATTGCCGATCAGCCGCGAGGCGTAATTGCGCGACGAATAATAATCGTTCGAGCGCAGGTGATAGGCGTCTGCGAACGCCAGATGCCCGTCACCGGAAACATGGAACCGGTTGATCTGGGTGCCGCCGCGGCCATAGCTGTAGCCGATGACGACGATGCGGTCGCCGGCGATCAGCATTTCGTCGTACCAGTCGCCATGCGCGTCGATACCGGGCGGATAGGCGTTGATGGCGTCGATCGGATGCAGCGCATTGCCGCCCAGCCCGATCGTGAACAGCCGGCCGCGGCGCAGGATCACCAGCTTGTCGCCGTGCAGCTTGACGATGTCGCCCTCATCGACGCCCGCTTCCTGCACATTGGTGATGCTGCCCGGCGCTGCCGCCGCGAGGGACGCGGCCGCGCCTTCCGGGGCCGCTGCGGGCGGCGGCGGTGGCGGTGGCGGAATTCGCGGCGGCAGACGCCGCATATAACGGAGCAGATCGGTCTCGCTGGTGAAGGCCTTGAGCGTTGCGGCGTGCGCCCCGCTGGCAACGCCGATGCCCGCCGCGCCAAGCAGGCACAGCAGGGCGAGCAGCAGCCTCGGCGTCATCCGGCTGGAAATCGGCTTTTCGTCTTGCGTTTGCATGTCGCCCCCACTTCAACCCGCGTCGCGTCGGCTCGGACGGTGCGCAGCGCAGATGGCGAATTCAAGGCATCGCGCCAAAGCAAAACGGGCGATCCTTGCGGACCGCCCGTTCGCCGAAGCGCTGTGACCGGCCGGTCAGTCCGTGCCGGCTTTGCCGAGGCCGAGGTCGTGCTCGGCAGCGACGATCGAGATCGTATAGCCGGCCACCACGTCGAACATGCACATGAACATGATGAAGAAGAACGGCGTCGTGGCGAAGCCTTTGAGCGTGATGAACTCGATCAGCGCCACCACGAAGGTCACCAGCGACAGGCCGTGATTGATGATCTCGCGCGAGGTGGTGCGCGTCGCCTTGACGACTTCGACGAACAGCAGGCCGAGCGTCAGAAGGATCAGGAAGTCGCCGAAGCTGAACATCCATTTGTCGCCGGAGAACATGGTGATGGTGAGCGCGTGGTTGATGCTGAGCATGTCCTGGATGTCGTGATGCAGCAGCACGCCGCCGAACAGCGTGATCACGTTGTAGAGAATGACGGGCAGCAGAAGCAGCGGAAACAAGCGAAGCATGAAAAATCCTCCCCTCAAGCATTTTCCGCCGGCGCGCACGCCTGGAAAGATGCGCCAAACACATGGGCCGGAACCGGCCGCTGCAGGCTTGTATCATATTGGGGCGAAAAATGGGCGTCCCGCGCCGCGGCCCAGGCCGGCCTTGTGACGGTTTGGTTAAGCGGCGCCCCGCCTGGCCGCCTGTTCGCGATGGATAAGCCACAGATTGCGGACGTAAATCGGGATCGGCATGGCTTGGCCCAGCAGCAGCGGCCAGGCCTCAAGGTGCAGCGTATAGGCCACGCTGACGAGGCCGCCGGCCAGGCTGCAATACCAGAAGGCGACCGGAACCACGCTGCGGCCGGCCTGCTCGCTGCTCAGCCACTGGATCAGGAAGCGCACCCCGAAGATGGCCTGGCCGAGAAAGCCGATGCCGATCCACACCGTGTCCAGCGGATTGTGGGCCGCGAGCTGGTAGAGATGCGCCAGGAACCCCATCAGATCTCTTTCGCGTCCGTGCCGGTCTTGAAGCGGCGCTGCAGCCAGCGCACGCCCAGGATATCCTTCACGCTCACCAGCAGCCGTCCAAAATTGGTGTATTTCGACGCGCCATGCGCCCGCGGCCGGTGGTTCACCTCCACGAAGCGCACGTCATATCCTTCGCGCAGCATCAGCGTGATGATGAAGCGATGCAGGTGATCGAAATAGGGCAGGGCGAGGAACGCGTCGCGGCGAAAGGCTTTCAGGCCGCAGCCGGTATCGCTGGCGCCGTCGTTCAGGAGGCGGGCGCGCACCTTGTTGCCGATACGCGAGGCGAGGCGGCGGCTATAGGTGTCCTGCCGCTTGGCGCGCACGCCCGAAACCACGCCGACATTCTTGGCATCCGCGCCGCGCAGGATCGCCAGCAGCTTGGGGATGTCCGCCGGATCGTTCTGCCCGTCGCCGTCCAGCGTCACGATGATCTCCGAGCGCGCCGCGCGCACGCCGGTGCGGATGCCGCGGCTCTGGCCGAGGTTGTGGCCGTGGCGGATGACGCGCAGGCTCGGGATTTCCGCCTTGAGCGCCTTGAGCGCCTCGCCGGTGCCGTCGGAGGAGCCGTCGTCGACGAAGATGATCTCGGCCGAATCCTCGCCCGCCACCGCGGCCGCGATCTCGCGCGCCAGGGGGCCGACATTGGCGGCCTCGTCCTTGACGGGCACGACCACGGAGAGGGCGACAGCCATGCTGAGGTTCCGTTCAATCCCGTCGTAGAATAGAGTGGCGGCCGGCCGCTTCGCCCGGTCCGGCGTTCGCGCGGCCTTATACAGGCCCAGCCCCGCAAGAAACAGGCTTGTTCCAGGATGACCCATATGCCGCATTCCCCCCGCCGGCGCCGTCCGGCCGAGGCCTTGGCCTTCAAGAGCCGTTCCAGATGAGCCTGGACGAGCAGGCCGTTTCGCCGTCGGTACCTGTCCTTGCCCTGCCTGCGGTGCCCGACACGCGCGCCGGCCGGGCGCTGTCCTGGGCCGCGCGCAACTGGTGGCTGACGCTGTCGTTGCTGTGCCTGGTCCTGTGGACGCCCGGCGTCCTCAGCCTGCCGCCGCTCGACCGCGACGAGAGCCGCTTCGCGCAGTCCTCTCGCCAGATGCTGGAGACAGGCAACTTCATAGACATCCGCTTCGGCCACGTGCCGCGCTACAAGAAGCCGGCCGGGATCTACTGGCTGCAGGCCGCCACGACCGCCGTCGCCGGCCTCGGCGACCGCAGCCACATCTGGACCTACCGCCTTCCGTCGCTGCTCGGCGGCCTGCTCGCGGTGCTGCTGTGCTTCTGGTGCGCCCGCGCCTTCGCGATCCCGGAGGTCGCTTGGCTGGCGGCGGCGCTGATGGCCACCTCGGTCCTGCTCACCGCCGAATCGACCATCGCCACGACCGATGCCGTCCAGTTCGCCTGCCTGATGGGCGCGATCGGCGTCCTGCTGCGCGTCTATCTCGCCGCGCGCGATTCGGCGATGCCGGTGCCTCGCTTGCGAACGATCTTGCTCGGCTGGGTCGGCTTCGCCGCCGGCATCCTCGTCAAGGGCCCGGTCGTGCCGGCGGTCTGCGCCGTCACCATCGTCGCCCTCATTGCCTGGGACCGCGGCGAATGGCGTTGGCTGAAGCATCTGAAGCCGCTTTACGGCCTCGGGGTCACGTTGCTGATCGTCGCGCCCTGGGCCGTCGCGATCAGTCTTGAAAGCCACGGCCAGTTCTACGAGCAATCGCTGGGCCAGGACTTCGCCGCCAAGCTGGCCGGTGGGCAGGAGAGCCACGGCGCTTGGCCGGGTTATTACCTGCTGCTGGTCACGCTGACCTTGTGGCCGGCGATCCTGTTCGTGCTGCCCGGCTTGGGCGCCGCCATGCGGCGGGCGACAGACCCCGCGACGCGCTTCCTGTTGGCGTGGGCCGGCGCCTCCTGGCTGATGTTCGAAATCGTGCCGACCAAGCTGCCGCATTATGTGCTGCCGGCCTACCCGGCGCTGGCGATGCTGGCCGCCCTCTGGATGCTCACACCGCGCGAGGAGAACGCGCCGCGCTGGCAGCCCGTGCTTTTCTACATCGCCGCCGCGCAGTTTCTGCTTGGCGTCGCCGCGCTGGCGGCGGCGGCGGTCCTGCTGCCCAGATTGTACGGTATCGGCAGTACCTGGTGGCTGATGGCGCTGACCGCATTGGGCGCGAGCCTCGGCCTCGCCGCCCTCATCGTCCATCTGCGCCGTTCGCGGCTGTGGGCCATGGCGCTCGCGACGCTGGCCGTGCTGGCCCTCTATCCGGCGTTGACCGCGGGCGCGGCGCCGCGCCTCGATCGGATCTGGGTCAGCCCGCGCGCCGCCGCCCTGGTGGCCAAGCATGCGAACCCCGGCGACCCGCCCACCGCCCTGGCCGGTTACACCGAACCCAGTCTCGTCTTCCTGCTTGGCACCGAGACGCGGCTGACCGATGGCGCCGGCGCGGCCGAGGTCGGCGCCTATCAGGGCGGGCTCGCGCTGATCGAGGACACGGAACGCGCGGCCTTCCTCGCCCATCTCGCCGAGATCGAAGCCGACGCGGTTCCCGTCGATGAACTTTCGGGGTTCAACTATTCGCGCGGCCGGCCCGTCCACATCACCCTCTACCGCGTGACCGCGACCCACGACATCACCGTCCCGCCGGCCGAGTGAGGCGCCCCGGTCACAAATCGAAAATTCATTCACAGGGACGTGCAGCCGCCTGACCGCCTCGAACCCATGGTGTCCGAGCCCCGAATCAAACACGCAATGCGGCATTGCTTGGGGTATTCGAACGCGTGCAAAGCCATCGGCGATTCGTATTCGGATGCGATTCGGAAAGGCTTAAATGAAAACGCGGGCAACCTGCCACGGCTCGCATCGCAACGCCTTCAGATTAATCCGTGTACGTCTCAAATGCGACGGATCGACGGCGTGAGGGCCGCTCGGCCCCGGTCCCGGCCCCGGACCCGGACTGCTTGTTACTCTTGACGGCGGAATTCAAGACACTAAATATCGCGGCGTTGTTGTATCCGTTGATGGGGAGTCGCAGGGGCTTTCGCGTGGGCAGCAACATCGGAGCGTCTTATAGGACGATGAGTCTCCAAATCGCGCGGGGGCGTGAAGCCAAGCCTCCGCTTCGGACGATCCGCCCAAAGCAGGACGTCCGACCCCAGTTGAAGGAAGTGACTGAGGCACCCGCCGCCGCGGTATCCGCGAAGAAGGCAGCCCTCCGCTTCCCCGTAAATCCCCAGACCCGCGCCTTCTATAAGAGGTTCTATCCCGGCACCTCGACCGTGGAGTGGAACGACTGGCGCTGGCAGATGCGCGCCCGCATCCGCACCGTCGAGGAATTGTCCCGCATTTTCCGGCTCTCGGCCGACGAGTATGAGGCCGTCAAGCGCCACAAGGGCTCGCTGCCGGTCGGCATCACGCCCTATTACGCCAGCCTGATGGACCTCAAGGACGCGCGCGAACCCCTGCGCCGGACCCACATCACCACCGGCGGCGAATACGTCCAGACCCCCGGCGAGAACAATGACCCCCTGGGCGAGGACCATGACACGGTCGCGCCGGGTATCGTGCACCGCTATCCCGACCGGGTCCTCTTCCTGACGACCGGCACCTGCTCGACCTATTGCCGCTATTGCACGCGGGCCCGCGTCGTCGGCAATCCGGGCGGCGAATACAACCTCTCCATGAAGCAGTGGGACCAGGCGCTGGCCTATCTGGAGCGCCACACCGAGGTCCGCGACGTGCTGCTCTCCGGCGGCGACCCGCTGACCCTGGGCGACGACAAGCTCGACTACCTGTTGGGCCGCCTGCGCTCGATCAAGCACATCGAATTCCTGCGCATCGGCACCAAGATCCCGATGGTCTTGCCGCAGCGCATCACCAAGAACCTGATTGCCATCCTCAAGAAGCATAGTCCCCTGTGGATGAGCATCCATGCCATCCACCCGGCGGAGCTGACGCCGGAGACGACCGAATCGACCGCCCGCCTCGCCGATGCCGGCATCCCGCTCGGCAGCCAGACCGTGCTGATGAAGGGCATCAACGACGATATCGCGGTCATGAAGCCCCTGATGCAGGGCCTGCTCAAGCGCCGGGTGCGGCCGTACTACCTCTATCAATGCGATCCGATCTCCGGCTCGGCCCATTTCCGCACCACGGTGGAGAAGGGTCTGGAGATCATCGAGGGTCTGCGCGGCCACACCACCGGCTACGCCACGCCGATCTTCGCAGTCGATGCCCCCGGCGGCGGCGGCAAGATACAGCTCGCGCCGGACTTCGTCGTCGGCCGTGAGGGCGACGACCTGCTGTTGCGCAATTTCGAAGGCGGCGTCTACCGCTACCCCGACCCGGGCGGCACGCTGGGCGCGAACAAGAAGCAGTAATGCTTCGCATCGGCGTCACCTACGACCTGCGCTCCGACTACCTCGCCAAAGGCTATAGCGAGGAAGAAACCGCCGAATTCGATGCCGAGGTCACCATTGAAGGCCTCTGCGAGGCCCTGACGGGCCTTGGCTTCACGCCCGAACGCATCGGCGGGGTGAATACGCTCACCGAGCGCCTCGCAGCCGGCGAACGCTGGGACGGCGTATTCAATTTCTGCGAGGGCTTCAGGGGCCTGGCCCGCGAGGCGCATGTTCCCGCGCTGCTCGAAGCCTATGAAATCCCCTATGTATTCTCCGATCCGCTGACCATGGCGCTGACTCTCGACAAGGCGATGACCAAGCGCGTCATCCGCGACTGCGGCATCCCGACCACGGATTTCGCCCTGATCGAACGCATCGAGGACGCCGAGACCATCACCCTGCCGTTCCCGCTGTTCCTCAAGCCCGTCGCCGAGGGCTCGGGCAAGGGTATCGGCACCAACAACAAGGTGGCGGACAAGGCGGCGATGAAGGCCACCGCCGCCGACCTCCTGGCGCGCTTCCATCAGCCCGTGCTGGTCGAGCCCTATCTGCCGGGCCGCGAATTCACTGTTGCCATCACCGGCACCGGCGAGGGTGCCGAGGTCCTGGGCGTCAGCGAGATCGTCAAGCTGGCCGGCTATGTCGGCGACGGCTACGGCCTCCAGAACAAGGAAGACTGGCACGGCCGCCTCGATATCGTTGGCGCGCCGCCGGCCGATGCGAAGGCTTCGGGTGACGTCGCGCTCGCCGCGTGGCGGGCGCTGCGCTGCCGCGACGGCGGGCGGATCGACATCCGCTACGACGCCGCCGGCAGGCCCAACTTCATCGAGGTGAACCCGCTGGCCGGCCTGCGCCCCGAATATTCCGACATGTGCTTCATTGCGAATCGCGAAGGCGTTTCGTATCAGCAACTCATCGGCAAGATCATGGCGTCGTTCCTCAGGCGGAACCCGCAGCTTGCCGCGTGACGCCGGGGGCTGACATGCGCATTCTGGTTCTTCATTCCGATGTTCCGCCGGACGCGCCGCCGGAGGAGATCGACACGCTGACCTCTGCCGAGGCTGTGGCCCAGGCCCTGCTCAAGCACGGTCACGCCGTCTCCAAGGCGCCGTTCACCACCGATATCGACCGTTTCACCAGTCTGTTGGAGCGCGAACGCGCCGACGTCGTGTTCAATCTGGTCGAAGGCATCGATGGCATCGGTGCCTTGGCCTGCATTGCGCCGCGCATGCTGGACGAGGCCGGCGCGATCTATACCGGCGTCGACGCCGTCGCCATGGCGGTGACTTCCGACAAGCCCTTGACCAAGCGCCGCATGCGCGAGGCCGGCATCGCCACCGCCGACTGGTACGAGCCGCCGGACTGGCACGGCCTGAAGGACGGCCGCTACATCGTCAAATCGACGCTGGAGGACGCCTCGGTCGGCCTCGACGACGGCTGCGTCGTCAATGGCGTCGAAGCCGTCAAGCGCCGCGCCGCCGACAGCGAATTGCGCCATGGCGGCAAATGGTTCGCGGAGGCCTACATCGACGGCCGCGAATACAACATCTCCATGATGCAGGGCCCGGACGGCCCCATCGTCATGCCGCTGGCCGAGATGCGCTTCGACGACTGGCCTGCCGACAAGCCGCGCATCGTCGGCTACGGCGCCAAATGGGACGAAAGCCTCGACATCAACGACCAGATGGTCCGTGTCTTCGACACCGAGAAGAACGAGCCCGTCCTCGCCGCCAAGCTCAGAAGTTCCTGCGAGCGGGCGTGGAACCTGTTCGGCTTCACGGGCTATGTCCGCGTCGACTTCCGTGTCACGCCGGAGGGCGAGCCGCTGATCCTGGAGATCAATACCAACCCCTGCATCGCGCCCGACGCCGGCTTCGCCGCTGCCGGCGCCGAACTCGGCATCTCTTATGACCAGCTCATCGTCAAGCTGGTGGATCAGGCGCTGGCGAGCGCCCGTCCGTGACGGTTGTGCGCCTCAGCCGCGACTATGTCTGCGTCCAGGGCGCCCCCGTCATCCATGCGGTCGACACCGACATCTTCGCGCTGCGCTATTTCGCGCGCTGCATGGCCTGCGGCTTCTGCGACGACCAGTGCTGCTCCTACGGCGTCGACATCGACCTCGGCAATGTCGTGCGCCTGGCGGCGCTGGGCGAGGATTTTTCGTCCCGCATCGCCGCGCCGCGCGCCGAATGGTTCACCGACACGGTGGTCGAGGACACCGAATTTCCCACCGGCCGCCACCTGCGCACCCAAACGCGCGACGGCAAATGCGTCTTCCTGGCCCGCGACAAGCGTGGCTGCACGATTCACGCCTATGCCCTGGAGAAAGGCATCGACTATCACGAGTTGAAGCCGATCGTCTCGACGCTGTTTCCCACCACCTTCGAGCACGGCATCCTCGTCCCCAGCAGCGAGGTCGTCGATGGTAGTTTGATCTGTGGTGGTGCGGGTCCGAGTGTTTACGAAGGCGCGCGCGACGAACTCAGCTATTATTTCGGCGCCGCGTTCGTCGCGGAACTCGACGCGATCTCGCTCCGCGCCCGCGAAACGGCTGCCGCGTAGCGCGCTCTCAGCGGAATGCCAGCCCCTCGAATGTCCCCGCCGTTCGCCAGCCATCCAGGTATTTGAAATAGGCTGAAGCGCCGGCCGGATAGCCGACATTGTATTTCGCCGCGGGGCCAAAGGGCTGGCCCTCGTTGTTGTAGTAGCCGGGCGTGCAGTCGGGCGACCCCATCAGGCGGCCGGGGCCGGTGAGCAGTAGCTCGACCCAGGCCTTCTGCGCTTCGGACGTTACCTCGACCTCGTTCGCGCCGCGCTTCAGCGTTTCGGTCACCACCAGCGCGATCGTCCGTCCGGCCTCGGTCAAATTGTGCGGCACGTTGGAGATCAGGTTGGCGCCCTGCGCCGGCTGCGCGAAGAACAGGTTCGGAAAGCCATGCACGTGGATCCCGTGCTTGCTGCGCATGCCTTCGGACCACGCCGCCGACAGCGGCAGCCCGTCGCGCCCCCGCACCTCGAAGCCGGCGCGGCGGGTGTACTCCGTCCCGACCTCGAAGCCGCTGGCGTAGATGATGCAGTCGACTTCGTATTCTTGGCCGCCGACGACGAAGCCCTTTTCCGTGATGCGTTCGACCCCCTTGCCGTCGGTGTCGATGAGCTGCGTGTGCGGGTCGTTGAACGCGTCCAGATATTCGTCGTGGAAGCAGGGCCGCTTGCAGAACTGGCGGTACCAGGCTTTCAGTTTCTCCGCCGTGTCGCGATCCCTAACCACCGTTTCGGCGCGAGCGCGGACTTCTTCCATCTTCTCGAAGTCCATGTCCTCGAAGGCGGCGAGCATGATCTTCATGGTCAGCTGTTCGCGCGGCACGCCCTGCAGCTTGGCGCGGATGCGGCGGGAGATGTCGGTCCAGCCGTCCATGACCAGGTCTTCCGTCGCGTTGCCGCCCGCCTGGTTGGCGGTGAAGTTCTCCAGCCAGCGCTGCTGCCAGCCGGGCGTGGCGATGTCGGAGAACCACGCCGGATCGATGGGCTTGTTGTCGCGCACGTCCACCGAGGACGGCGTGCGCTGCACGACATAGAGCTGCTTACAGGCGCCGGCGAGGTGCGGCACGGCCTGCACCGAGGTGGCGCCGGTGCCGATGATCGCAACGCGCTTGTCGGCGAGCTTGTCCAGCGGCGCGCCCTTGGTATCGCCGCCGGTATAGTCGTAGTCCCAGCGGCTGGTGTGGAAGGAATGGCCCTTGAAGGTCTCGATCCCGGGAATGCCGGGCAGCTTGGCGACGTGCAGCGGCCCGGTGCCCAGGCCGATGAACTGGCTGGTGAAGGCGTCGCCGCGATTGGTCGCGATCCGCCAGCGCTGCTTGTCTTCGAGCCAGCGGACGTCCGTCACCTCCGTATGAAACAGGGCGTTGTCATAGAGTCCGAATTGCCGGCCGATGCGCTGGCACTGTTCCAGGATCTCGGGGGCGTGGGCGTATTTCTCGCTCGGCCTGTGGCCGGTCTCTTCGAGCAGCGGCATGTAGACCATCGAGGCGGTGTCGCACATCGCGCCCGGATAGCGGTTCCAGTACCAGGTGCCGCCGAAGTCGCCGCCCTTTTCGACGATGCGCACGTCCTGGATGCCGGCTTCGGCCAGGCGCGCGCCCGTCACCAGTCCGGCGAAACCGCCGCCCACGAAGGTGAAGGTGACGTGGTCGGTCTTGGGCGCGCGTTCCTGGAACGGCGTGTACGGATCGGTTGCCGTCACCGCGAGATGGCCTTCGAGGCGAATGTATTGCGCCGTGCCGTCGGCGCGCAGCCGCTTGTCGCGCTCGGCGCGGTATTTGGCCAGCAGGGCGTCTTTGTCGATCGGGCGGCGCGTGGCGCCTGCAGTTGCGGAACTCATGACCATGCCCATCTTTTCGAACAACCGGTATGGTGGCAATAGCAAAACGGCCGGGCCACTTCCACAAGGAAATTCGCTGCCCCCGCGGCAGCGACAATTGGGACTGGCGGTTACACTGCCTCGACCTTGCTCGACAATTCGCGGCCGAGCCGATGCTCGCGCACGGCGATGAAGACGCCGGAGGCCGTTACCACTGCCGCGCCGGCCAGCACCAGCATCGCCGGCACTTCCGAGAACACCAGGAAGCCGAACAGCACCGCCCAGATCATTGCCGTGTAGTCGAACGGCGCCAGCAGCGACGGCTCGGCATAGCGGTAACTGAACGTCATCGCGATCTGCCCGAAGCCGCCGCAGATCCCGCCCAGGATCAGGGCCACGGTGGCGAAAAGGCTCAGCGGCACCCGCCACCAGAGCATCGTCAGCGCGCCCAGGGCGGCGCAGAACGACATGAAATAGAACACGATGGTCTCGCTCTTCTCGGTCGCGCTCATCTGGCGGATGAAGATCACCACGAAGGCCGAGCACAGGGCGCCGGTCAGCGCCAGGCCGGCGCCCGCCGACAGGCCGTTGGCGGCGATGCCGGCGATGCCGCCATGCGGCTGGATCATCAGGACGACGCCGGCGAAGGCGACCACCACGGCCGCGCCGCGATAGGGTCCGACCGTTTCCTTCAGCACCACCGCCGCCAGCACCACCGCAAAGATCGGCTGCACGAAGCCGAAGGCCGTGATGTCGGCCAGCGGCAAAAGCTTCAGCGCCGCGAAGCCCAGGAACATCGAAGACGACCCGATCGCCGCGCGCACCAGGTGCAACCACGGCTTCTCGGTCTTGACCACTTCGCGCATGCCGATGGTGAACTGGGCCAGCACGAATAGCGGGATCAGCGCGAAGAAGGCGCGGAAGAACACCACCTCGCCCACGGGCACGTTGCCCGCCAGCTTGAGCGCCACATATTGCAGGGAAAAGGCGAGGGTGGCGCCGATCTTCAGCGCGATGCCCCGGGACGTGGGTGTCATTGAGAAAGTCTACAGCCAGCCGCGGCGCTTGAACCACACATAAGGCAGAATGCCCGATATGACGATGGCGACCAGCGCGATGGGGTAGCCGATGGCCGAGCCGAGCTCGGGCATGGCGTGGAAATTCATCCCCCAGACCGACGCCAGAAGGGTCGGCGGCAGGAACACGATCGCCGCCACCGACATGATCTTGATGATGTTGTTCTGGTCGATGTTGATGAGCCCCAGCGTCGCGTCCAGCAGGTAGTTCAGCTTGCTGCCCAGGAAACTGGTGTGGTCCTGCAGCGACTGCACGTCACGCGTCAGCGTCTTGATGTGGGTGCGCACGTCCTTGTTGGGCTTGCCGTCCATCGCCGGCGTCAGGAAGGACAGCACGCGGCTGAAGCTCAGCAGGCTTTCGCGCATCTTGCCGGTCAGGTCGTGCTTGCGGCCGAGGCGCCGCAACACCTCCTGGAAGTCCTTGGACTGCATGATCTTGCCTTCCTGCGGCTGGAAGATGTCGCGCGAGATCGTTTCGATGTCGGCGCCGGCGCGCTCCAGCACGTCCGCCATGCGGTCGATGATGACGTCGAGCAGGTGCATCAGCACCATCTCGGCACGCTGCGGATTGGCGCTGCCGCGCACCACCCGCGCCGCGAAGGTGCGGAAGGGCTGCGGATCGATGTAGCGGATGGTCATCAGCTTGTCGTGGGTGAGCACGAAGCTAACCACGTCGGCGACCGGCGAATCCGTCTCCATGTTCGACAGGATCAGGGCGGTGAGGAAGATGCCGCCGTCCTCCTGGTAGAGCCGGCTGGAGACCTCGATCTCCTCCATGTCGGCTCGCGTCGGCATTTCCATCCCGACCAGGGTGTTGACCTTGCGGCGCTCCTCATTGGTCGGGCTGAGCAGGTCGATCCACACCGAGTCGGGCGGAATCGGATCGGTATCCGAAAGGACAACGCCTTTCAGGCCGCCGTTCTGCTGCTGATAGATCTTCAGCATGCGAGGTCTCGCCAGAGATGGACACGCAGTTTTAAGGCTTGCGCCCCCGGTGCCAGCGGCGCGCCGGGACCATAAGCCTCGCCCCCAAAGCGTGCCAACCCCCTTTTTCCCGTTATGCGGCGATATGCGCTGGATGGATTACCCTCCCCTTGAGGGAGGGTCGAATTTCGCGAAGCGAATTTCGGGGAGGGGTCCGACGCAGGGCACCACCGTCGCTCCCCCGA
>OLLF01000083.1_pt1 | contig 39006 bp, 39 predicted proteins | sample 1604471 | NCBI WGS metagenome assembly OLLF01 (sample SAMEA104055714, study PRJEB20765) | soil metagenome | isolation source: soil
TGGTGCCAGCGCCACAGGCCGTAGAGCGCCGCCGCCGCCAGGAGCAAAATGCCGCCGCCGATCAGCGGGCGGAAGGCGAGCCAGGCCAGCGCGATGGTGACCAGCGTCACCGGCACCGCGAGCACGAAGGCGAAGAAGCTCGTCGCGCCGCGCACGATGGTGCCGAGGAACGGCAGCACCGAGGCGAGCGTCGCGATCGGCCCGAAGAACATCGCAAAGCCGACGAAAACGACGACGAAGCCGACGGCGCGCAGGATCCAGGTCATCGTCGCCTCGGCGCTCTGCTGGTCGGCGATCATCTGGCTGGCGGGCGCGTTGCCGGCGCGGGCGAGATGGATCGGATAATTGTTCGAGGTCGTGTAGGTCGCGAAGCCGTCATGGCTCTGGCCCGCCAGCACCGACACGGTCGTGCCCGAGGGCAGGCCGGTGTAGTGCACGCGCAGGTCGCCGACCACGGGCGTCGCCGGGTTTTCGCCCTTGTAGAGATTGGCGCCGTTCTGCGTCCAGCCGTCGGGCGCGTCGGGCTTCAAGGGGCTCGAGGCGTCGATCATGCCGAGCGTGGTGTCGTCGAGCGCGAAGCCGCCGAGCTTGGCGTCGCCGGCCGAGAATTTGTGCGAGGTGAAGGCCATCTGCGGATTCTCATGGCCTTCGGGATGGGCGAAGGACGAGGAGTCGATCGGCCCGTCGGACCAGCCCTGGCTGTAGGTGTAGGTCGTGGTCGTGGTCTGGCTGCCGCCGGTGTTGTCCTGGGTCTTCTCTTCCTTCTTTTCCTTCCACTGGTACATCTCGACGGTGCGGTCGACCGCGACCTGGTTGTCGAAGCTCAGCGTCAGGTCGGAATCCTGGATCGGCGACGTCGACTCGGCCTTGCCGACGACATGCACCAGCTTGCCCTCATTGCCGGGCGCGACCGTGTCGGCGGGGGATTCGATGACGGCGCCGGCGGCTTCGCCGAGGCCGCGGATCGCCTGCACGGCGCGGCCCTCGTTCCACGACAAGAGCACGATGGCGCCGATGATGAGAACCGGACCCAGGAGAATTCCGACGAAGGAACTCATGATCCGCGAGAAGAACCCTTGAGTCGAACTGGTGGTGTAGACGTTCGGCATGGCCGCCCCCTGATTTGCTCGGCGGCAAGATATCCAACTAATCCGGGCAAGACCATGGCGAGGGCCGGCCTAACATCGGCGTAATGCGGCGGCGGCGGACGGGCCCTGATCCCCGACCGATTCGCCCACGCCGGGGGCGGCCGGCGAGCGGCGTTCAGTGACGGCCGGGCGAAGAAAGATCGATCCGTCTTTGGCTGCCGATGGCGGCGAGGAAGTCTTCGTCATGGCTGACGACGACGAGGGCGCCGTCATAGCCCTTGAGCGCGGCCTCGACCGCGGCGACGGAGTCGAGGTCGAGGTAATTGGTCGGCTCGTCCAGCAGCAGGAGCCCTGGCGGGTCGCCGCCGCCGAGCACGACGGCCAGCGCGGCGCGCAGCCGCTCGCCGCCGCTCAGGCTTTGCGGATCGCGGTGCGCCGCCTCGTTGCGGAAGAGGAATTTCGCCAGCGCGGCATGCGCGGCGTTCAGGCTGCTCGCCGGATTGCGGCGGCGGAAGGCGTCCAGCAGGGTTTCGCCGGCGCGGAAGATCGCGGCGTGCTGATCCAGCAGCGCCGATTTCACCGGGCGCGCGATGCGGCCGGTGGTGGGCGGCAGATCGCCGGACATCAGCTTCAACAACGTCGTCTTGCCGGTGCCGTTGGCGCCCGTTAGCGCAACGCGCTCAGGCCCCAGGATCGAGAGGGAGATGGGCGCGACGATGACGCGGCCGTCGGCACGCCACGACGCGCCGTCGAGCTTGAGGACGAGCTTGCCCGAGGCAAGGCCGGTCGACGGCAGATCGAGCGCCAGCGGGCGGATGCGTTCGACCTTTTCGCGCGCGGCGTCCAGCGCATCCTGCGCTTCGGCTTTGAGCCTGGCGGCGAGGTGGCTCTGGCGGCCGGCGCTGTTCTCGGCGCGCTGGGCTTTGGCGTCCATCAGCATCTTCGGCGCGTCGCCTTTGGCGCGGGATTTGACGCCGGCGCTGTCGCGCCGGGCTTTCTTTTCGCGTTCGGCCTGGACGGCGCGGGCGACGCGCGTGGTTTCGCGCTGCGCCGAGTCCAGCTCGCGTTCGGCGGCGGCGCGTTCGGCGCGTTTGCGTTCGGCATAGAGATCGTAATTGCCGCCATAGACTTTGGCGCCGAGCGGCGACAATTCGACGATCCGGTCCATGCGCCGCAGGAGGGCGCGGTCGTGGCTGGCGACGACGGCGCCGCCCTTCCAGCGCGCCAGCACGGCGAGGACGATGGCGCGCGCCGCCGTGTCGAGATTGTTGGTCGGCTCGTCCAGCAGCAGCACGTCCGGCGCCTCCAGCAGCAGGCGCGCCAGCGCCAGCCGCGTGCGCTCGCCGCCGCTGAGGCTGAGGACGGCGCGATCAAGGTGGAGGTTCGAGAGGCCGACATCGGCCAGCGAATCATCGAGCCGCGCCTCCAGCGACCAGTCGGCGCGCGCCAGATCGTCGTCGGTGCCGGAGCCGGCCAGGATGCGCGCCTGCATCGCGCGCTGCTCGGACACACCGAGGGCCTGCGCCACGGTGTCGTCCGGCCCGGCTTCGAGCGTCTGACACAACAGGCCGACGCGGCCGTGGCGCGTTACCGCGCCCCCGGAAGGCGACCGCAGGCCGGCGACGATCTCGAGCAGCGTCGTCTTGCCCGCGCCGTTGCGGCCGACGAGCGCGGTGCGCTCGCGGCCGAAGCTGAGATTCAGGTTTTCGAAAAGCGCGCCACCGTCAGGCTTGCGCGCGGATATGCCATCGAGCGTGATGAGGGAGAGAACCATGGAACACCTGCAAGGAGGAAAGACGCGCGGACGAAAGCGGTGCTGTCTTATCCATGGCGGGCGTTCCAAAAAGCTTCGACCCTCCTGTACGCGTGTGACGCCGTATTTTCAAGGCGCGGGGCGCTAGTTGGAAGCCATCGCCATCGCGGCGAGACCTTCGACTTGCCGCAGGGCTGGTCGGTACGCTGCCGGTGTACGGCTTGTGGGGACCGGATGGCGGCGACTATGGCGACAAGCCGGTGACACCGGACGAGGCGGTCGCGCTGACGCGGCGCGACGTGTGCAACGGGCGCGACCGCGACGTCGAAGCGGCGATGGATTATCTAAATAAGTCACCCTCCCCTTGAGGGAGGGTCGAAAAATTCGCAGCGCAGCGAAGAATTTTTCGGGGAGGGGTCCGACGGACGTGCTCGGCGTCAGACCCCTCCCCGAAATTTGCTTCGCAAATTTCGACCCTCCCTCAAGGGGAGGGTGAGATTTCTACCACACCCGCACCCGCGCATCGGGCGCCAAATAGAGCTTCGCGTCCGGCGTGACGTGGAAGGCGTCGTACCAGCCGTCGATGTTGCGCACGGCCTGGGCGCGGTACATCGCCGGCGCGTGGCCGTCGGTCATGACCTGCTGGCGCAGCGCGGCTTCGCGCGTCGCCTGCTGACGCGTCTGGCCATAGGCGATGAAGAAGCGCTGCTCGCCGCTGAGGCCGCCGACCACCGGCGCCGGCTTGCCGCCGAGCGAGGCGCGCCAGGCGTCGAACGCGGCGGAGAGGCCGGCGACGTCGGCGATGTTCTCGCTCAGCGTCTGCTGGCCGTTGACGTGCAGGTCGGGGAACGGGCTGTAGGCCGAATATTGCCGCGCCAGGCGGTCCGCCGAATCGCGGAAATGGGCGAAGTCTGCCTTCGTCCACCAGTCGATCAGGCGGCCGTCGGCGTCGAACTGGCTGCCCTGGTCGTCGAAGCTGTGGCTGATCTCGTGGCCGATCACCGAACCCATGGCGCCGTAGTTGAACGCCGAATCCGCGCCAGCGTCGAAGAACGGCGGATCGAGGATCGCGGCGGGGAAGTTGAGCGAGTTCTGCAGCGGCAGGTTCACGGCGTTGACGGTTTGCGGCGTCATGCACCAGGTCTTCTGGTCCACCACCGTGCCGAGCAGCGCGATGTTGCGGGCGTATTCGAAGCCTTCCGAGCGCTTCAGATTGCCGAGCGCGTCGCCGCGCACGACGTCGAACTTGCCGTAGTCGATCCAGCTGTCGGGATAGCCGATGCCGACATAGAGCGTGGTCAGTTTCGCTTTCGCCTTGGCCTTGGTGCCGGGCGTCATCCAGTCGAGCGCGTCGATGCGGCGGGCAAAGGCGGCCTTGATGTTGGTGACCATCGCTTGCGCCGCGGCCTTGTAGGCCGGCGGGAAATAGCGCGCGGCGTAGAACTTGCCGACGGCCCAGCCGAGCGCGGCGTTGGTCGCGCCGACGGCGCGCTTCCAGCGCGGCAGCTGCTGCGGCGTGCCCGACAGGGTCTGGCCGTAGAACGCGAAGCGCTCGTCGGCGAAAGCCTTGGGCAACAGGCCGGAATAATGGTTGAGCAGGTGGAAGGCGAGATAGTCCTTCCACACCGCGATCGGCGTCCCGCCGACCGCGGCGGCGATGCCGGGCACCGCGGTCGACTGCCAGACGGTGATGCTCTTCTGACCCTCCAGCGACGCGCCGGCGAAGAACACGTCCCAGTCGAGCCCCGGCGCCTTGGCGGCGAAATCGGCGCGCGTCCAATGGGTGTTGGCTTTGAGCACGTCCTCGCTGTCGGCACGCTCGCCATGCGCCTTGGCGATGCGCATCTCCAGCGCGAGGACGGCGTCGGCCCGCTTGTCGGCGTCGGCGAAGCCGGCGAGCGTCAGCACCTTGGCGATGTGGATTTTGTAGGCCGCGATGATCTCGAGATTGTTCTGGTCGGTGCCGACGTAATAGCCGCGGTCCGGCAGGCCGAGACCGCCCTGCATCAGGTAGGCGGTGTAGTGCCCCGGATCGTTGAAGCCCGGCGCCACCCACAGGCCGAACAGATTCTCGGTGTAAAAATTTGTGTTGTTGAGCGCATCGACATCGGCGCGCACAGAAGCGCCGAGCACATGGGCGAGGCCGCCAGCGTCGGCGATGGCGGCGATGGCGTCCAGCTCGGCCTTCAGCGGCGCCATGCCTTTGGCCTCGATGCCGGCCTCGTCCATGTAGCTGGCGTAGAAGTCGCCGATCTTCTGCTCGTTGGAGCCCGGCGCGGCGGTCTTCTTCGCCAGATCCTCGATCAGGTCGGCGGTGCGCTTGGAGGCCTTGTCGCGCAGCGTGGAGAACGAGCCCCAGGCCGCCTGGTCGGGCGGGATGACGGCGGTCTTCAGCCAGCCGCCATTGACGTAGAGATTGAAATCGTCGCCCGGCCGGATCGCGATGTCCATGTTGGCCTGCTGCACGCCATGCTGCTCGGCGGGCGCGGCGGCGAGGGCCGCGGCGCAGGCGAGCGGCAGGGCGAAGAGGATGGAACGGATGGACATGGACGGCTCCCCGGCTCCGCTGTTCGACGCGGATGGCATGTTTCGAGGCCCGTCCTAGCACAATCGCGCCGGCCATGGGCGTGGCGGCCGTCACACTCGCGTGAGAAGAGGGGGCGCGTGAGAAGAGGGGCGTGAGAAGAATACGCCAGAAACAAAGAAGGGCCGCGGTGTTAGCGCGGCCCTTCCATTGTCTTACTGCGGTCCGTGAGGGCCGCAAGGCGTCGCTCTACGCGGCGCAGATCTCACCAGAGGCGAGGATCCAGGTCGCGGCTTTCGACGTCCGCAGGTAATGACAATGAGACACCGGATCACCTCCTTTTCTATAGTGTTGCCGGCCAGATATAGGTGAATTCGAGACCAATTGTAAGAGGCGCCGCGGCAACAGTCCGGCGCAATGGGATTGAACCCTAGGCGCGCACGGGCCAGCCTGCGGTCCCGATGAAGCGCATCCTGGCCCTCCTGTTCGCCCTGCTGTTTTGCGGCGGCGCCGCGCCGGCGGCGCATCCGGCGCTGTGGAAGGTGCAGGGCAAGAGCAGCACCGTCTACCTGCTCGGCTCGGTGCATCTGCTGTCGCCGGATCTTGCGTGGCGCGACGCGCGGATCGAGTCTGCGATCGGCGCGGCCGACGCGTTCTTTTTCGAGACGCCGCTGGATACGGACGGCATCCAGCGCTTCGTCGCGGCGAAGGGCTCGCTGCCGCCGGGCCAGTCGCTGCGCGCGCTGCTGCCGCCGGAATCGCAAGCCGATCTCGACAGCGATCTGGCCGCGCTCGGCCTTGCCGAAGCCAATGTCGATACGCGCCGGCCCTGGCTGGCGCAGATCGCGATGCTGGGATTGCAATTGCGGCAAGCCGGCCTGTCGCTGACCGGCGTCGACAAGGCGCTGATCGCCGAGGCGCAGGCGCGCGGCAAGCCGCTGCGCTATTTCGAGACCACGGCGCAGCAGATGGCGCTGATCGCGCCGGACGATCCGAGGCTGGAGCTGGAGAGCTTCGAGGGCTTCCTCAAGGACTTCCGGCACGAGATCGGCGACATCGCGCCGATGATGGACGCCTGGGCGGCGGGCGACGAGACGCGGCTGGCCGAACTGGTGGCGAAGGACTTCGCGCCCTACCCCGCCCTGCGCAAGGCGATGTTCGACGACCGCAACGCGGCCTGGACGGCGACGCTGCGCGGCGTTCTCGACCAGGAGCATGGCACGTTCCTGGTCACGGTCGGCGCGGGACACCTGGCCGGGCCGGGCGGCGTGCCGGCGCTGCTGCGCGCGGCCGGATATACGGTGACGCAGCTTTAGCGGAATTGCGCCGCGACCGATGCGCCGGCCGAAAGCAGCGCCTCGTCGGAGGTGACGACGACGAAGTCGAAGCCCTTGGCGATCATCGCCTTCGAATACGCCACCGACTTGCAATAGATGGCGCAGCGCTTGCCCGCGGCCTTCGCCGCGGCGAGGATTTTGTCGATGGCGGCAACGACGACCGGATCGGTCTGGTCGGCCTTGGGCTCGCGCCCCAGCGACAGGCCGAGGTCGGTCGGGCCGATGAAGATCACGTCGAGGCCCTTCACGGCGGCGATGGCGTCGACATTGGCGAGCGCCTTGGCGGATTCGACCTGTGCGATGGTCAGCAACGTCTCGTTGGCCTTGGCGAGGTAATCCGCACCCCCATAGAGCATGGCGCGCTTGGGGCCGACGCTGCGCGTGCCGTCGGGCGCGTAGCGGCAGGCGGAGACGAAGCGCTCGCATTCCTCGGCGGTGTCGACGTTCGGGCAGATGATGCCGTAGGCGCCGGCGTCCAGCGCGCGCATGATGTCGCCCGGATCGTTCCACGGCACGCGCACCAGCGGCACCGCATCCGTCGTCGAGATCGCGGTCAGCTGCGCGCACATCGCGGCGTAGTCGGCCTGGCCGTGCTGCAGGTCGATGGTCAGGCTGTCCCAGCCCTGATGGCTGAGGATTTCGGTGGCGAGCGAGCCCGGCAGCGACAGCCACAGATTGGTGACGGCGCGGCCCTGGGCCCAGGCCTGGCGCAAGCGGTTGGCGCGCATGTGTATGCCCTCGATGGATTTGCCGCCGATCCTAGCCCAGCAGTTCCGGGTTGGCGACTTGAGCCGGGCGCGCGGCGCGCCCAGAGCCGCATTCGCAGGATTTGAATCGGAATGCGGCTCCAGGCTTTTTGGATTGTCGCGCGATTCCCCGGAAAAACCGGCTTCCACTTTTCCGGATCGCGCTCTAGCGTCGCGCCGTGACAAATCTTTCGACCCATTGCGTGATCGCCGGCGGCGGGCCCGCCGGCATGATGTGCGGCCTGCTGCTGGCGCGTGCCGGCGTCGACGTCTGGGTGCTGGAGAAGCACAAGGATTTCCTGCGCGATTTTCGCGGCGACACGGTGCATCCCTCGACGCTGCAGATCATGGACGAGTTGGGCCTGCTCGAAAAATTCCTCGCCCTGCCGCATGACGAAGTGCACGAGATCTCCGCCGAGATCGGCAAGCAGCGCTTCAAGATCGCCGACATGTCGCGCCTGCCGACGCGGGCGAAATTCGTCGCGCTGATGCCGCAATGGGATTTCCTCGATTTCCTTGCGGCGGAGGCGCGGCGCTATCCGACCTTTCACCTGGCGATGGAGACCGAGGTCACCGAGCTTCTGGCCAAAGGCAAGCGCATCGTCGGCGTGCGGGTGAAGACGCCCGACGGCGGCGGCGACCTTCTGGCGCGGCTGGTGATCGGCGCCGACGGGCGCGGCTCCAAGGTGCGCGAGAAGGCGCGGCTGAAGGTGCAGGACTTCGGGGCGCCCTTCGACGTCCTGTGGCTGCGCCTGCCGACGGCGCCGGAGGATCCCAAGCAGCCGGTGGGACGCTTCGTCGGCGGCAACCTGTTCGTCATGCTGTATCGCGGCGATTACTGGCAGTGCGCGCTGCTGATCCCCAAGGGCGGCTTCGCGGCGCTGAAGGCCGAAGGGCTGTCGGCGTTCCAGTCGCGGCTGCGCACGGCGGCGGGCTTCGCGCGCGACCGCGCCGAGGCGATCAAGAGCTTCGACGACGTGAAACTGCTGACGGTGGTGATCGACCGGCTGACGCGCTGGGCGCGGCCGGGGCTTCTGTGCATCGGTGACGCGGCGCACGCCATGTCGCCGGTCGGCGGCGTCGGCATCAATCTGGCGATCCAGGACGCGGTGGCGACGGCGAACATCCTGAGCCCGATCCTGGCGCGGCGCACGCCGAGCTTGCGCGAGCTTGCCCGCGTGCAGACGCGGCGCGCATTTCCGACCCGCATCGTGCAGCGCTTCCAGGTGCTGGTGCAGAACGCGGTGCTGGCGCCGTCGATCCGCAGCCAGGTGACGCCGAGGCCGCCGCTGCCGCTTTACCTGCTGAACCGCTGGAAATGGCTGCGGCAATGGCCGGCGAGGTTTCTGGGCATCGGTGTGCGCCCGGAACACGTGCGCTCCAAAGCCATCACGCCAGGCGATAGCGCGCCCAGCTGATGCCGGCGTCGTCGACGCCCAGATCGTCGAGGCCGGTCATGCGCTGCCAGCCCGTCGCCTCGTAGAATTGGACGGCGCGGCGGTTGGGGACGTCGAGCTTCAGCGTCAGCGGCGCGCCCGCGATGCGGCGCACCTGGGCCACCAGCGCGCGGCCGACGCCGAGGCGCTGGGCATCGGGATCGACATAGAGGCAGTGGATGAAATTCTCCGGCCGGTAGATGGAGAGGATGCCGACCGGCGCCTCGCCCATCAGCGCCAGCCAGACTTCCTCGTCCTGCGCGAAGAGCTTGAAATCGGCGGCCTGGAAATGCTCCGGCGGCCGCCAGGTGAACGCGGCGCGGCCGCTGCGGACATAGAGCGCGGCGGCGTCCGCGACCTCGGCCGCGGTGCGCGCGGTGCGGATGGTGAGGCTGAGCGTGGAGCAGGCGGAGCGAGGCATCGGGAAATGCTAGCGCATTTCTGGCGAGGCTTGAATCGCGAACCTTTCACCTCCCCAGCATGGGGAGGTCGACGCGCGTAGCGCGTCGGGTGGGGATGTGCTTTGGGGGGGAGAGATTTCCCCACCCGGCTTCGCTTCGCTCGCCGACCTCCCCATGCTGGGGAGGTGAAAGAGGTCTTACATCTGCATCGCCCAGCCCTCCACCGCCATCGCGGCCTGGCGGACGGCTTCGCTGAGCGTGGGGTGGGCGTGGCTGGTGCGGGCGATGTCTTCCGACGCGGCCCCGAACTCGATGGCAAGCGCGGCCTCGGCGATCAGGTTGCCGGCCTCGGCGCCCAGGATGTGCACGCCGAGGACACGATCGGTCTTGGCGTCGGCGATGACCTTGGCGAAGCCGTCGGTCGCGGCAATGGTCTTGGCGCGGGCGTTGGCGGTGAAGGGAAACTTGCCGACCTTGTAGGCGATGCCGGCGGCCTTCAGCTCTTCCTCGGTCTTGCCGACGCTGGCGACTTCGGGCGCGGTGTAGACCACGGCCGGGATGGCGTCGTAGTTCACATGGCCGGATTTGCCGGCGATGTTTTCGGCGCAGGCGACCGCCTCGTCCTCGGCCTTGTGCGCCAGCATCGGGCCTTCGCGGCAATCGCCGATGCCCCAGATACCGGCAACACTGGTCGCAAAATGCGCGTCGGTGACGACGCGGCCGCGCGCATCGAGCGTCACGCCGATCTTGTCGAGGCCGAGACTGTCGACGAAGGGGCGGCGGCCGATGGAGACCAGCATGATGTCGGTCTCGATGATTTTCTGCTCGCCGCCGGCGGCGGGCTCGACGGTGACGGCGAGCACCTCGCCCTTTTTCTCCACCCCGACGACCTTGGTGGAGAGCTGAAACGTCATGCCCTGCTTGGTGAGGATGCGCTGGAAGGCCTTGCCGATCTCACCGTCGAGGCCGGGCGTGATGCGGTCCAGGAATTCGACCACCGTCACCGCGCTGCCGAGGCGCCGCCACACCGAGCCGAGCTCGAGCCCGATATAGCCGCCGCCGACGACCAGCAGGCGTTTGGGCACCGACGTCAGCGCCAGCGCGCCGGTGGAGGAGACGATTTGCTTCTCGTCGATGGCGACGCCGGGCAGCATCGCGACCTCGGAGCCGGTGGCGATGACGATGTTCCTGGTCTCGAGGACGCGGACGGCGCCGTCCTTGCCCTTCACTTCGATTTTGCCCGGCGCAGTGATCCGCGCTTCGCCGACGATGGCCTCGGACTTGGCCTTCTTGAGCAGGAATTCGACGCCTTTGGTGAGTTCGCCGACCACCTTGTCCTTGTGCGCCATCATCGCGGGCAGATCGAGCTCGACGCTCGCCTTGATGCCGAGCTTGGCGAAACCGTGCCCCGCCTCGTCGAAGCGTTCGCTGGCGTGCAGCAGCGCCTTGGACGGGATGCAGCCGATGTTGAGGCAGGTGCCGCCGAAGGCGCCGCGCTTGTCGATGCAGGCCGTTTTCAGGCCGAGCTGGCCGAGCCGGATGGCGGCGTTGTAGCCGCCCGGGCCGCCGCCGATCACCACCGCATCGAATGAATCCGCCATGAATCGCTTTCCTGAAAAAAATCGGGGAACCGCGTTATGCGCCCGCCCGTCCGCGGAGACAATCGCGGCGTATCCTCTCAGGAGTCGGCGGGACTCGGCGCGCAGGCCGGATCGCGGAACTCGACCGCGACGGTGGTGCCCTTGCCCGGCACGGAGACCAGCGTCGAAACGCCGCCGATCTGGGCGCCGAACGTCTTGATCAGGCGCGAGCCGATGCCGGTATTCTGAACCGCCGCTTCGTCGAAGCCGACGCCGTTGTCGGAAATGGCCAGACGCAGCTTGCCGCCTTCGATGGCGGCGAGTTCGACCCTGATGACGCCCGGCCGGTCCGGCGGAAAGGCATATTTGAAGACATTGGTCAGCGCCTCGGCGGCGAACAGCGCCAGCGGCACGGCGACGTCGCCGGCGACCTCGCGCTGCGCCAGGTTCTCTTCCAGCCGCACCGGCATCTTCTCGGCGCGCATGCCCTCGGTGATCTGGTACGCCAGCTCGTGCAGCAGGCGGCCCAGATCGACCGTCGTCTGGTCTTCGATCTCGTGCAGGATGCGGTGCACCAGCGCCAGCGCGTTGATGCGCACCTGCGCCTGCATCAGCGCGCCCTGCGCCGCCGGGTCCTTGAGCTGGCCGGCCTGCAGGCTGAGCAGGCTCATGACGATCTGCAGATTGTTCTTCACGCGGTGGTGGATCTCGCGGATCAGCAGCGACTTCTGGTCGAGCGCGTCGCGCAGCTTGCGGTCGCGGTCCTGAATGGAAGCCGCCATGTCGGAGAGGCCGTCGCCCAGGGAGCGGAATTCCCGCGGCGCGTCTTCGAGCTGCGGCCGGATGCTGTAGTGGCCGCTGCGATAGGCCGCCGAGATGCGGCGCAGATAGGCGATCCATTGCGTCACCTGGCGCTCGGTGGCGAACCAGATGCCGGCCCAGGCCAGGCCGATCATCAGGATCGGCATCAGGAAATCGGCGCCGACATGCAGATAGGTGGGCCCGAACAAGCGGCTCTCGCGCATCGCGAAGGCGACCGTGATGGCGCCGCCGCGCAGCGGCGCCGCGGCGAAGGTCCAGCTGTCGCCCTTGCCGTCGGTGGCGGAATGCAGATTGCCGGAAATCTCGTACCGGGCCGCGCTGGCGATCAGGGCGGCGGCGACCGTGGTATCGTTCGAGGCCAGGATGTTGCGGCTCTGATCGTAGACGAACACCACCGCACCCTTGGGCAGGTCGTGTGCCCGCACTATGAGATCGAGCCAGTGCAATTCCAGCGCAATGGAGATGGCGCCTTCGAACCTGCCCCGTTTGTCGTGCAGCGGCAGCATGCCGGCGATCACGGGGCGGTGCAGAACCGCGCTTTGGATCTGGCCGCTGACGACAAAGCCCTGGGACACGCGCGCGCGCTGGAAAATGGGGTAGGACGCGACGTTTTTGCCCTTGGCCAGCGGCAAAGCGGTGCAGACATTCACACCCTTGGCATCGAGGCGCGAGATGTTGGCGAAATATTTCACGCCGATCAGCGCGTCGCTGAGGATCGCGTCGCAGCCGGGAGCGACTTTGCGCACGTCGGAAACATTGGCGAAGGCGCGCGCGATCTGCTCGCCCGAGGCCAGCAGGTTTTCCTCATCGGCCGCCGCGGCGCGGGCCGACTGCAACAGGCGGTCATGCACCTCGGCGACGTCGATGCGCGCGCGCTCAATGCCTTGCAGGATGCTGACGACGGCGATGGGAAGCAGGGCGACGGTCACCGCAACAAGAAGCGTGACCCGTAGCGGCCAGCCGCGTTCAGTCGCTGCCCCCGTCGGATCCCTTGCGTCTGCGGCGGGCAGCGTCGGGGCCGTCCGGGGGCGCGAGGCGATCCAATTGCGCCATGATCTCACGGGCGGCTTCTCCTTCGGGCGGGCGGTCGGATGCCGGCAACGCCTCGCCGCCGTCAAGGATTGCAATAAGCGCCTTGCGTGCGCGCGCAACCCTGCTCTTGACCGTGCCCACAGCACAATTGCAAATTTCCGCGGCGTCCTCGTAAGAGAATCCGCCGGCGCCGACGAGGATCAGCGCTTCGCGCTGTTCGTCGGTCAGGGCGCGCAGCGCGCGCGCCGTGTCGGACAATTCGGCCGACCAGCCCTGGTCCTGGCCGCCGCCGGGAATCTTCTCGGCCGCTTCCTGATCCCACGGCGCCTGGCGCCAGGCGCGGCGGCGGTCGGAATAGAACTGGTTGCGCAGGATGGTGAACAGCCACGCCTTCAGGTTGGTGCCGGCCATGAAGGAATCGCGCGACTGCCAGGCCTTGACCAGGGCTTCCTGCGCCAGGTCGTCGGCGCCTTCATGGCTGCCGCACAGCGAGCGGGCGAAGGCGCGCAGGAACGGCACCAGGCTGAGCAGATCGGTCTTGAAATCGCCGGTGTCGTTCGACGACTGATGATTATGGGCGGGGTGGGCGTGCGGGGCGGTCATGACGACTTCCTCCCGGACTCGTCCTTGGCATCCATTTTCTTGAGGAGATCGAGGAATTCGTCGGGCACGGGCTCTTGCGCCACGCCGTCATAGATGCGGCGGAGCTCGCGGCCGATGACGCGCTGGCGCGCCCGAACGGCCCGCGCCTTTTCACGATTGGGGTTCTGATCCTTGGACACGTTCCTGTCCCGCTGTTGCGGTGCGCCTGACAAAGCCATTCTCCGGTTGGGGCCAAAAACAAAGTAACTTCAGGCCCTTACAACGACTCCCGCGCCCATCTGTTCCCTTACAAGGTGCCAACGTCCCGCCTGGGCAAAGGTTCCCCGGGGAGGGAACTTTTCGCCCGCGCAAGCATTCCATCGTGGTAGGTCGTCATCATAGCCCCGTCGAAGGAGCCCGCCTTTCATGAGCATGTCTCAGACTCTTGCACCGCACCTGCCTTACCTGCGCCGCTATGCAAGGGCGTTGTGCGGTTCACAGTCCAGCGGCGATACCTATGTGCGCGCGGCCCTGTCCGCGCTCTTGGCCGGGGACCAGACCCTGGTCGAAGGCGTGGCGCCCCGGGTGGGCCTGTACCGCGTCTTCCACGCCATCTGGGCCTCGGCTTCGGGCCGTATCGAGGACAGCGCGGTGCGCAGCATCGACGCCAAGCCGACGCCGGAGACACGATTGCACGCGCTGGATGCGACCAAGCGCGCCGCCCTGCTGCTGACGGCGGTCGAAGCGTTCAGCCTGGAAGAAGCCGCGTTCATCCTGGACGAAACCTCCGAAGAGGTGGAGCGCTCCATCGTCGACGCGCAGCAGACCATCGACCGCAACCTCGCCAGCCGCGTGCTTATCATCGAAGACGAGCCGATCATCGCGCTCGACCTGGAAAATCTCGTCACCGAGCTCGGGCACAAGGTCGTGGCGACGGCGGCGACGGCGGCCGAAGCCGTGGCCAAGGCGCATTCCGAGCGCCCCGGCCTGGTGCTCGCCGACATCAACCTGGGCGAAGGCGGCTCGGGCATCGACGCGGTGGCGGAGATCCTGAACAGCTTCGACATCCCGGTGATCTTCATCACCGCCTATCCGGAAAAGCTTTTGACCGGAGAGCGGCCGGAGCCCACCTATCTGATCGCCAAGCCGTTCCTGCCCGAGACGGTCCAGGCCACGGTCGGACAGGCGCTGTTCTTCCATTCGGCCGCGAAAAAAGCCGCCTAGAACCACACAATCGAAAGTTCCCTTACCTGAAACTTTGAGGCATTGTGGGGCGTTCCCCCAATGCCCCCAAAGCTTTGGGTCACACGGAGGATAGTCATGGCCGCCAAGAGCGCCGCTGGAAACGATATCGATACCCGCCTGTCGACCCTGCGCGGCGACCTGGAGACGCTGCAAAAGGACCTGCGCGCACTGGCCAGCGACGTCGGCGGCGCCGCCTCCGCCCAGGCCAAGGAGGCGCTGAAGAAGGCGGAAGGGGTTGCGGAACGCGCCTATCAATTGGCCGAGGAAGCCGCGGCAGAGGCCAGCAAGACGGCCTTCGAAGCCGCCGAGGACATCGAGGAATGGGCTGAGGAAAACGCCGAATCCCTGCGCAATACCGTGCGCGAGCAGCCCCTCACCTCGCTGGCCATCGCGGTCGGCGCCGGCGCGTTCCTGGCCCTGCTGCTGCGCCGCTGATCGGGACGAAGATGGGGACGCGGATCGCAGCGATGGCGGTGCTGGCCCTGATCGGCCTGCTGCTGATCGTTTTCGGCGTCTGGTATCTGGCTTTTGCGCTCGCCGCGGCGCTGACGCCGGCGCTGGGCATCGCCGGCGGCACGGCGGTGACCGGAGCCATCTTCGTCGGGCCGGTATTCCTGTGGGCGGTCATCATCCTGCTGCTGCGGCGGCCGCCGCCGCCCAGGCCGGTGGCGGCGCCGAGCGGCCTGTGGCTGACGCTGTTCGCCGCCATCGCCAAGGAAACGCCGTGGATCGCCATCATCGGCGGCGGCCTGATGGCGGCGGCCGAGATGTTTTTGTCCTCCCGCAAACGCAAGTAGCCGGAACCCGGGTTTCAGGATCGCGTTTCCTTTTCGAGTGAAAGGAATTGCGCCATGCTTGGCTACGCCTTGATGTTTTTGCTGCTGGCGGTGGTCGCCGGCTATCTGGGGTTCTTCGGGCTGGCCGGCCTTGCCGCCACGATCGCCAAGATCCTGCTCATCGTTTTCGTGATCCTCCTGATCGTCAGCGCCTTTTCGGGTGCCCTGCGCGGCAGGCCTCCGGTATGACCGTGCGCCCGCCCAAACAATTTCTCGAACATCCCCTGGAAAGTTTGCTGGCGGCCGGCCTGCTGCTGTCGCTGCTGCTCGTGGCGACCGATGGCGCGGGCCGTAATCCTCAACAAAATCAGCCGGCTATGAGCTGCCGCACGGCCACCTGTCTCGCCACCATGGAGCCGCGTAAATAATTTGCCGAAGGCTGCAACCCGTCTTGGGATGTCGCGTTATCATTCACGAGCGGACGTCCGATCCGGAACGCCCCAGCCCCTTCGACAGCCCGCATCGGGTGTCCGCTCATCCTTCCCCCCACCCCCGAAAATTCAAAGCCTTACGGCATCCGGCCGAACGCCGCGCCATGCCAGCCCGTGGCGCTGTAGATCACGTAATGCGCGATCGGCACGCCGTGGCGCAGCCGGTCGAAGCGCGCCACTTCCCGCACCCCCGCGAAATGCGCCGCCAGCTCCACATGCTTGTCGAGCCGCTGCTCAACGACATAGAGCAGCGGCTGCGACAGCAGCGCGGCGGCCGGCACCGCGGCATCGGGATAGCGCTGTGCCTCGTTCGCCTGGATCACGGGGACGGCCAGGTAGAACGACAGCCACGACGTGGTCTCGTAGTCGGTGGTCAGGATGGCGGCGGCATGCTGGTCCGCGCGCGCCTTGGCGATGGCCTGCGCCACGCCGTCGAAGCCCACGGCGAGCAGGCGTGCCAGGGGATCGCTGCGGCCGAACGGGATGACGCCGAACAGCGCCTGGGCATAGACCGCGAGCAGCAGGACGGCCGCGACCGGCGTCGCGGCGCGGCGCGCGACGCGCCACACCGGCGCGGTCCAGCCGCTCCAGCCGGAGGCCGACCAGGCCTGCGCGGCGGCGACGGCCAGCGCGGGATAAAGGAAGGACGGCCAGTTGCCCTGGATGCGGTCGTGCAGCGAATGGACGAGAAAATAGAGCGCCGAGGGAAAGACCAGGGCGGCGAGCAGGAACGTCGTGCTGTCGCGGTCGCGCGCCCGGAAGGCGAGCGCCAGCGCGGCGAGCACGAAAATGAAGGGCGTCGCGAGCACGAGCTGCGCACCGAGGAATTCGAGCAGGAAACGCAGCGTGAAATGGCCGCCCGAGATGCGGCCGAACTGGAAGGCGAAGGTCATCCAGTCATGCGATGCGTTCCACAACAGGTTCGGCAGAAAGACGACCAGCGCCAGCGCGCCGCCGAGCCAGGGCCATGGGGTGAACAGCCAGCGCCGCGCTTTGGGCGACAGCAGCAGCCAGACCAGGATTCCCGCGCCGAGGAAGAAGCCGGTATATTTGGCGAGCAGGCTCAAGCCCGCGGCGAGACCGGCGGCGAGCCACCAGGCGCCCTTGCCGGTCTCATCCACTTTCGCCAGCGCGTACAATAGCGCCGCCGCCGCCGCGACCGCGGGCGCGTCGGGCGTCGCGGCGAGCGTTTCGACCGAGACCATCAGCGTCAGATTGAAGAACAGGCAGGCGCGCGCGCCGTCGCTCTCGCTTTTCAGCAGGATCGCGCCGCCCTTCCAGACAAGCAGGCTGGCGAGCACCGACAGCAGCAGCGGTCCGAACCGCACGCCGAGCGGCGTGGCGCCGAACAGCGCGGTGCCGAAGCGGATCGCGTACGCGATGGCGGGCGGATGGTCGTAATAGCCGGCGGCGAGATGGCGCGACCACAGCCAGTAGTAAGCCTCGTCCGCCGACAGCGGCAGGAGGGCGGCGGCGGCGAAGCGCAGCACGGTCAGCGCGGCGATGGCGATGACAAAACGCTGCGCAATATTTTGGCCTGTCGCTTCGCCAAATGAGGCCGGCGTCATCGCGTGCGCCATACGAAGAGGCTGGACATGGCGTAGTTCCACAGCGCGCCCATCACCGCGCCGGCAGCGCCCGCGACCCACCACACCGGATCTTCGGAATAAAGCCAGGACGCGACGCCGACATTGGTCAGTGCGCCGATCGAGCCGATGGCGCAGAAACCGACGAAGCCCCACAGCATCGACCAGCCCTTAAGCCTGCGATCACGATAGGTGAGCTCGTTGTTGAGGATGAAATTGCTGGTCAGCGCGACGAAGGTGGCGATGGTCTGGGCAACGGCAAAGGCGGGCGTGCCGGCGAGCAATGCCAGCTTCAACGCGACGAGATGGACGGCGAGGCCGGTGGCGCCGACCAGCGCGAAGAAGATGAAGCGCGGATCGACCAGATCGCCGGTCAGCTTGGCGAGCAAAAGGCCGAGGAATTCGATGCCGACCTGGATGTTGAACTTGCTCTCGCCCGCCTCGCGCTTGCCGAAGACATAGGATTGCTCGGCGACCCGCAAGGACGGTCCGGCGGTCGCGACGATGTCGAGCAGGATCTTGAAGCCCGCCGGCGACAGCCGCCCGGCAATGGCGTCGAAACGGTCGCGCCGCAGCATGAAGAAGCCGCTCATGGGATCGCTCAGCGGCACCGACAGGACCTTGGCCGTGATCGTGGTGGCGAGGTTCGACAGCCGGCCGCGCGTCTTGTCGCTCAGCCCCTCGGCGCTGCCGCCCGCGACATAGCGGCTGGCGGCGACCAGATCGCAGGCCCCGTCGCGTAGCCTGGCCAGCATGGCGGCGAGCACGGTCTCGTCATGCTGCAGATCGGCATCCATGACCGCGACGTAGGGCGCGCTGGAGGACAGGATGCCCTCGATGCAGGCGCCGGCCAGGCCGCGGCGGCCGACGCGGCGCAGGCAGCGCACGCGCGGGTCGTTCGCGGCGATGCGCTTGGCCGCCTCGGCCGTGCCGTCCGGCGAATTGTCGTCGACGAAGATGGCTTCCCAGGCGACGCCGGCCAGCGCGGCGTCGAGCCGGCGCACCAGCTCGGCCACGTTGCCGCGCTCCTTGAAGGTGGGCAGGACGACGGAGAGCTCTATCGGGGGCGCAACGGCACTGGGGAAGACGGGGGCGGGCACGCAAATCTCCTTGCGCCGCCTTGGTGGCAACAGCCCCGCACGGCGTCAAGGCAGGACACCCGTCACATGGCGAAGATTACATAGAGAAATACGCCGGCCAGGACGGCCAGCACCAGGCTGCTGCCCAGGACATAGCGGACATGGCCCGTCGCTTCGCCCTGGCGCGCATTGTCGGTTGGAACGACCCGTCTGGGCGTGGTGGTTTCGGGCTGGGGGTATGTCATCTCAAATTCCTCATGGGCCGACCAATCCGGCGCGGCGCTCGACTTCCTGCCGCGCGTTGCTGACCAGTTGCAGCCTTTGCGGCTCGCCCTCGCCGTCGGCGGCGCGGATTTCGCGCTCCCAGGCGCTCAAGATCTGCAGCCGTTCCTCATCGCTGAAACGCCGGTCGCGGATCACATCCAGCGGGGCGCGATGAAAACGCGAGGGATCGTGCACGATGTCTTCCAAAAGCTTCTTCTTGGTCATGCGCGTTGCTCCGCACGTTCAAAACCGTCCGACCAGAACCAGGACCAGCACGATGATCAGGACCAAGCCGAGTCCGCCGCTCGGGTAGTAGCCCCAGCTGCGGCTGTGCGGCCAGGACGGCCAGGCGCCGAACAGCAGCAGCAACAGAACGATGATCAAAATGGTGCCGAGCATTTCAAATACCTCGAATGGTCCTTGCAATGGGAACACCCCGGATGCTGCGAGGTTCCAGGCGACGCGGGCGCGGGTTGCGGAACCGGCCGCAATATCGCCTTGGTTCGCGCCGGAACGTGGCGCGTGGCGGAGCCGTTAAATAAGCGCACCGGCCGAGCAGAGCTTGCCGGTTCCCCAACCCGCAAAGGAGTTCCCCCATGAACATCAGGAAAATCGCATTGGGCGGTGCGGCGGCTGTCGCATTCGCAGGTCTGTTGAGCGCGGCGCCGGCCTCTGCGCGCACCAGCCATCCCGCGACGCCGGCAGAAATGCAGCAGACCGACGCGTTGAACGCGCAGGCGCTCGCGACGGCGCAAGGCAATCCAGGCGCCGCGATGCCGGCGACAACGCCAAGCGCGCCGCAAGCCAGCCCGACGACGCCCGTAACGACGGCCGCCGCAACGCCGCTGAACGCCATGCCGACCGCGCCGACGCTGACCAACGCGGCGGTGCAGGGTTCGGACGGCGCGCCCGCCGGCATGGTGAACAAGGTCATCATCGGCACGGATGGACGCCCCGCGAGCGTCAATGTGGCGCTGAGCGACAATTCCAAGGTCGTCGCGATCCCGGCCGATCAGCTGAGCTTCGATTCGACGAAAAATATCCTGGTCGCGTCGCTGACCACCGAGCAGATCAAGTCGTTGCCGGCCACCAGCGGCTGAGACGCCTGATCCGAACAGAAAAAACGGGCCGGCGCGCAAGCGCCGGCCCGTTTTGTCATCTGCGGCCCGGGCGATAGTCCGCCGCGATGTGGCCCGCCAACTGATCTTCGGTGAACCAGACGGGCTTCATCTGCATCTTCACGAACAGCGGCGACTGGTCGGCATAGTGGGGCGAGGCTTCGTCGAGCGTGGCCGAGCCGAATTGATGGATGCTCTGCGACGAGAGCTTGCCGTCCTTGTCCCAGGTCACGAACATGATGAAGGTGTCGCCGTCGACCGCTGTCAGCGTGCCGTCGTCCTGCTGCTTGCCGTAGACCGCGCGATAGATGTCCGGCCCGCCATCGACCGGCAGGTCGACCGTGCCGCGCCGGAAGCGGTTCACCTCGCCCCATTGCGGATCGAGGCGGCCGAAATGGCTTTTCAAGATCGCGATTGCCTCCTTGAGCGCGTCCAGCGGCTTTTGCTTCCACGGCCCGCCCGGCGTTTCCGGCGCGGCGCGCACGCCCATCAGCACCGCCAGCGCCGCGCCGCGGTTGTGGATGTCGGTCTTGCGATTCCAGGCTTTCAGGATCGTCTGCGCCTGCCTGAGATCGCCGTCGCTTCCGGGATCGGCGGCGAAAACCTCGGCCAGCATGCGCGTCACATCGGAATGCACGCTGTAGGTCAGATCGAACTTGTAGCTACGGAATTCGTCGGTCGTGATCGACGTGTCGGCGCCGAAGGTCTCCAGCGCGCGCCAGGCGCGGTTGGTCATGTTGGTCTGGATGCCGAGCGTGGGCGAGAAATCGGACGGCTTCAGGTCGTCTTGCGGCGCCGTCGCCTGGAACGGCGTGTTGTTCGAGTTGAAGACGAAATCCGCTTTCGGATTCCACAGCTGCGGGATTTTGTCGAACGGCACATAGGCGTGCCAGATCAGGTCGGAGCGGTCGCCCGGCAGGAAGCCGCGCCAGTTGAAGCCTTCTTTGCGCACCGGGAACTGGCCGTTATAGACGTAGCCGATCGTGCCGTGCTCGTCGGCATAGATGTAGTTGATGCTGGGCAGCGCCTGCAGCCGCATCGCGGCCTTCCATTCCGCCAGATCGCGCGCCTTGTTGAGGCGGTAATATTGCAGCGCTTGGCGGATCTCGTTCATGCCGGCGTAGCGGATGGCGAAGACGCCGTGATCGGTCTTGAACACCGGCCCGTGCGCCGACCACAACACGTCGCGGTGGAAGGTCCAGTAGAGCGGGCCGAACAGCTTGACGCGGATGGCGGCGTCGCTCTTTTCGAAATCGCGCCATTTGCCGTCGAGCCTGTACTGGTTGTCGTTCGCCGGATTGATCGTGAGCTGGTAGATGTCCGCAAGGTCGGGCGCATTGACCGTGTTGGCCCAGCCCAGATGCGCGTTGTGGCCGTGCAGCATGAAGGGCGAGCCGGGAAACAGGCCGCCCGCGACATGCCAGCCCTCGCCCGATTGCAGCACCGCCTCATACCAGGCGACCGGACCCGTATAAGGCTGGTGCGAATTCACCAGCAGGCGCGTGGCGCCATCGGCCGAGCGGTGCGGACCGACGGCGAGGCCGTTCGAGCCGATCTCCGGCAGCGGCTTGCCGCCGGTCTCGACATTGAGCCTGCGCAGCAGGCCGTCGAGGCCGTAGAAAAACGGCGTCTTGAAGACGAAGCCGGCGACAACGTCCTTGCCGGTGAGCGGCAGCAGGGCGCCCTTCACCTGCTCCGGATGCAGCGCGGCGTAGCAGTTCACGCCGTCGGCATAGGCCTCGGCGACGCGGCGGACGTCGGCGGGCAGGTCCTTCTCATAGCGCGCATTGACGTTCTCCCAGACGCGGAAGAGACGCACGAGATAATCGGTGGTCGCGCCGCCGAGGCCGTTGGCGGCGGCGAGCGTGCCGCGGCTGGCCAGCGCCACGTCCTGGATGGTGGCGAAATCATCTTCGGAATGCGCGAAGCCGATACCGAAGGCGACGTCGGCATCCGTCTTGCCCAGGACATGCGGCACGCCCCAGGAATCGCGGCGGATACGCACGTCGTACCGCGCTGCGCGCGCGAGGAAGATCGCGGGGTCGGGAGCGGCGGGCTGTGCCAGCCGGTCGGAGACGATCACGGCGCCGAGCCCCAGCACGATGAGCGCGACCAGCGCGATGGCGCCGTATTTCAGAACCCGCATGTTTCCCTCGCCCGTATTCGGCGCGCACGCTAGGGCCTGGGCCGGGCGGCGTCGAGATGGGTGACGCCTCCGTCACGTTGTAAATTCAAGGCCAGGGTATACAAAAGCGCCCGGGGGACGAGTGTGTGCGGGGGGGATTCATGAAGTGGATGCTGTGCGTCCTGGGCGCTGTTTTCATCCTGGGCGGTTCCTACCTTGCGGACGCGATCCAGACCGCGGACGGCATTCGGATCGAGGATATCCGCTTCGCCGGCACCGGCGGCACGGTGATGAGCGCCCTGCTCTATGTGCCACGCAACGCCAGCGCCGCGACGCCGGCGCCGGGCGTGCTGGCGGTGCATGGCCTGATCAATTCGCGCGAGATGCAGGACGGCTTCGCCATCGAGTTCGCGCGCCGCGGCTATGTCGTGCTGGCGCTGGACATGACGGGGCACGGCTACAGCGCGCCGCCGGCCTTCGCCAACCAGTGGGGCGGGCCGGACGGCCTGCGCTACCTGCGCAGCCTCGCCTTCGTCGACAAGAACAATATCGGGCTGGAGGGCCACAGCCTGGGCGGCGCGGCGGTGCTGTCGGCGGCGCTGGCGCTGCCGGATGGATATCGCGCGCTGATCCTGGTCGGCTCGACGACCGGCATGCCGGCGACAGGCAGCGCCACGTTCCCGCGCAATGCCGGCTATGTGCTCGGCCGCTATGATGAGTTCACGCCGATGATGTGGGGCTCGAAGGATTTCGCGAAGCCTTCGCCCGCGGCAGAGACCTTGCTGGCGAAAGACGTCGCGACGACGCCGAAACTGAAAGAGAATTTCGGAATCGCACAGGACGCGGTGCCGGGGCGGCTCTATGGCGCGGTCGCGAACGGCACGGCGCGGCAACTCTACCTGCCGGCGGTGACGCATCCGGGCGAGCACATCTCCACCGCGGCAATCGGCGACGCCGCCGACTGGTTCGCCAGGACGCTCAAGGGCGGCACGCCACGCGGCGCGAAGGACCAGATCTGGTACTGGAAGGAATTGGGCACCCTCACCGGCTTCATCGGCCTCGTCGTGCTGATGCTGGGCGTGTTCGACGTGCTGCTGGAGCTGCCGTTCTTCGGCGTGCTGGCGCAGGCAGCCGAACCGGCGCGCGAGCGGCGCGACCGGCAATGGTGGGTGGCGCTGATCGCCGGCGGCCTGATCCCCGGCCTCGCTTTCCTGCCGCTGATGATCCTGGGCGGCTTCGTCCTGCCTGCGTCGGGCGTGTTTCCCCAGACCTTCACCAACCAAGTGATGGCCTGGGCGCTGGGCGCGCTGCTGATCTCGTACGGCGCGCTGTATTTCTTTCGCGCCAAGCCGGCTGCGGCCCAGACCAACTGGCTGCCATCGCTCGCCATCGGCGTTGTGACGGTCGGCGCCGGTTACGTCGCGCTCATGATCGTGGATGCTGCGTATCACGTGGATTTCCGCTTCTGGGTGCTGGCCCTGAAGCTGATGAGCCCGTGGCAGTGGAAGAGCTTCGCGCTCTACCTCATTCCCTTCGGCGTGTTTTTCTTCCTCACCTTGCGCGGGCTGCAAACGGACCTGGCGGTCCGGCGGCAAAGCGCGGCGGCGCATTATGCGGTGACGATTGCCGCGATGGCCGGCGGCGTGGCGCTGCTGCTGGTCGCGGACTACCTGCCGATGGCGACGGGCGATCATCTGCTGCTGCGCGCCGATCCGCTGCATCCGATCATGGCGCTGCAGTTCGTGCCGATCCTGGCCATCGTGGCGCTGTTCAGCACCTTCACCTACCGGCGAACCCATTCGACGGTGCCGGGCGCGGTGATCGCAAGCCTGTTCGTCACCTGGTACGTCGTCGCGGGCAGCGCGACGATGATTGCCTGAACGGATGCGATAGAACATCCTGCCGCATGGGCGCCCCACAGACATATCTTCCGGCAGCGGTGGCGGCGTCATGAGCGAGACGCCGGAGCCCGCGAAAGGCCGCACCGCCGCCTTCGGCTTCATCTTCGTCAGCGCCGTCGCCTGCGCCATGACCATCGGCATCATGGTGCCGGTGCTGCCCAACCTGCTCAAGCAGTTCAACGGCGGCGATACCGCGAGCGCGGCGGATTGGAGCGTGACGTTCTTCGTGTTCGGCGGGCTGATGAGCTTTTTCGCCGGGCCGATCCTCGGCCTGTTGTCGGACCGTTTCGGGCGGCGGCCGGTGCTGCTGATGTCGATCTCCGGCCTCGGCCTCGACTTCCTGTTCATGGCCTTCGCGCCGAGCATCGGCTGGCTGTTCCTCGGCCGGCTGATCAGCGGCATGACCTCGGGCGTGTTCTCCACCGCCAACGCCTATGTCGCCGACGTGACGCCGCCGGACAAGCGCGCCCGGGCCTTCGGCTGGATGGGCGCGGCGTTCAGCATCGGCTTCCTGGCGGGACCCGCGCTCGGCGGCTTTCTCGGCGACATCAACCTGCGCCTGCCCTTCCTGGTGGCCGCGGGGCTGACGCTGGTCAACGCGCTATACGGCTTGTTCGTCGTGCCGGAGTCGCTGCCTGAGGCCAAGCGCACCACAGGGTTCCACTGGCGGCGCGCCAACCCCTTGGGCGCGCTGCGCCTGCTGCGCTCGCACCACGAATTGCTGCCGCTGGCGAGCGTCAGCTTCCTGAACCAGCTCGCCAACATGGTGTGGCCGAGCGTGTTCGTGCTCTACGCCGGTTTCCGCTTCCACTGGTCGCCGGGGCTGACCGGCATCTTCATGGCGGGGACGAGCCTCGTCGGCGTCATCGTGCAGAGCACCATCGTCGGACCGTTCGTGCGCCGCTTCGGCGAGCGCACTTGCCTGATCGTCGGGGCGACGGCGCCGATCATCGGGCTGGGCTGGATCGCCTTTGCGCCGAACGGCTGGCTGTACCTGATCGGCGTGCCGTTCAACGCCTTCTGGCAATTGCTGGTGCCGGGCTTGCAGGGCCTGATGACGCGGCGGGTCGGGCCCTCCGAGCAGGGCCAGCTGCAGGGCGCCAACCAGAGCATCATGGGCATCGCCTCGGTCGTGGGGCCGTTGCTCTACGGCCTCTCCTTTGCCTGGGCGGTGCGCCATCCGCAGTGGCATATCCCCGGGCTGCCGTTCCTGCTGGCGTCGTTCACGATGATGGCGTGCCTTTCCATCGCGATCTGGGCGGGACGCGCCGCGCGCGCTCACGCCATGCGCGACGCCGCCCAGTAGCCGGCGGCAGCGGCAACAGCCGTCACCAGCGTTCCCCAGGAGATGTCGAGGGCGGCCAGCCATGCCGGCCAGACCTTCAGCGTCGCCATGTTGGTCAGGTCATAGGTCATATAGGCGAAGAAGCCCGCCGCGGCGCCCAGCATCAGCGCCGCCGCCCAGCCGCCGCCGCGCAGGGCCGGTGCGATGGCGAAGAACACGATGCCGGCGACATAGAGCACATAGAAGAGAACCGCCGCGGCGTTGTTGGTCTTTTCGGCCAGCAGCGTGCCGACGGCAGGCTCGAAAAACGCTTTCGCGGCATAGCCGAGCCAAGCCAGGTCGAGCGCCGCCATGACGACGGCCGCCACGAGATAGGCAACCAGATAGCGCGCCAAATTTCTCTCCCGTTCCAGGAATTACGTGCCGGCCGCGGCCGCGGATCACCGGCAAACCGCCGATTCCGGCCCCTTTGATCCAGCGCCGGTGCGCTGCCGTACCACCTACAGAACAGGCAGGCAGGCACATGGCGAAGATCGCGATCATCGGCACGGGCATTTCGGGACTTGGCGCGGCCTATCTGCTGAACCGGCGCCATGAGGTGACGGTCTACGAAAAGGCCCCGCGCATCGGCGGCCATAGCCGCACGGTGACGGTCGACTATGACGGCAAGGCCATACCGGTCGATACCGGCTTCATCGTCTTCAACGAGAAGAATTATCCGCAGCTGTCGGCGATGTTCCGCCACCTAGGCGTTGCGACCCACAAGAGCGACATGACCTTCGCGGCCTCGATCCGGGAGGGCTGGCTCGAGTGGGGCGCCAGGGACACCAACGCAGTGTTCGGCCAGCGGCGCAACCTGCTGCGGCCGAAATTCGGCCTCTTGATCCGCGACGTCTTCAGGTTCAACGCGCTGGCGCAGACTACGGTGGCGCGGCATCCCGACCTGACGCTGGACGGGTTGATCGCGGCGCTTGGTCTGGGCGACTGGTTCCGGCGCTTCTATCTGCTGCCGATGGCGGCGGCGATCTGGAGCTGCCCGCCCTGCGAGATGCTGCGCTTCCCGGCCGCCACGCTGATCGGGTTTATGGCCAACCATCACCTGCTCAGCGCCAGCGGCCAACCGCAATGGTACACGGTGACCGGCGGCTCGCAGGAATATGTGACGCGGCTGACGCAGTCTTTCGCCAAACGCATCCGCACCGGCTGCGGCGCGGCGGCGGTAACGCGTGGCGCGCAGGGCGTGACGGTGACCGACACCACCGGCGCGCGGCAGCTCTACGACCATGTCGTGTTCGCGAGCCACGGCGACGAGAGCTTGCGCCTGCTGACGGATGGCGATGCGCGGGAACGCGCGGTGCTGTCCGCCTTCCGCTACCAGAAGAACGTCGCGGTCCTGCATCGCGACGCCGCCGTCATGCCGAAGAACAAGCGCTGCTGGGCAAGCTGGAACTACGCCTCCGACGGCGACATGAGCGATCCGGCCCTGTCGGTGACCTATTGGATGAACCTGCTGCAGGGCATTTCGAACGAGACGCCGCTGTTCGTGACGCTGAACCCCAAGACGCCCATCGCCGCCGACAAGATTTTCGATGCCCACGAATTCGAGCATCCCGTGTTCGACCAGGGCGCCATCGCGGCGCAGGCGCAGGTGCAGGCGATGCAGGGCGCGCGCAACACCTGGTTCTGCGGCGCACATCTGCGCAACGGCTTCCACGAAGACGGCCTGGCGAGCGCCGTCCATGTCGCGCGGCTGCTCGGCGTCGAAACGCCCTGGCAGGCGCCGCGGCCGGCCTTCGCGGAACCCGACTGGAACCGGGGCGTTTTTCCCGATGCCCGCGCCGCCTAAGCGCCCTTCATGCGTTCTCCTTGAGGAACTTCGAAATGGGTTTCATGCCGTCCTTTGTGATCGAAAAGAAATGGCAGGCCGCGACGGCGCTGCTGCATTTCGGCACGCTGGAATACACCACGCCGAAGGGCGAGACGGTTTTGGTCCAAGGCCGCGCGCCCGGCCCGCACGGCACGTTCCGCATCCGCGACTGGGACGTCCTGACCCTGTGCGCGGCGCGCGGCGATATCGGGCTGGGCGAAGCCTATATCGACGGCTTGTGGGAGACCGACGACATCGAGGCGCTGGTGTCGCTGTTCCTGATGAACATGGACGGTTTCGCCGGCTTCGCGGACGGCAGCCTGCTGCAGCGCATCGGCTTCGTCATCCATGACGCGGTGTTCCGGCGCAATTCCATCAAGGGCTCGGCGCGCAACATCCAGGACCACTACGACGTCGGCAACGATTTCTATTCCCTGTGGCTCGATCCCAGCATGACCTATTCCTCGGCGCTGTTCGGGGCCGAGGACAAGAGCCTGGAAGCGGCTCAGCGCAGCAAATACGATCGCATCCTGGATAAGCTGCCGGGCGCCAGATCCTCCATCCTGGAAATCGGCTGCGGCTGGGGCGGCTTCGCCGAGCGGGCCACGGCGGAAGACCACCGCGTCACCGGCGTGACGATCTCGCCGTCACAGCATCGCTACGCGACGGAGCGGCTGGCCGGCCGCAGCGCCGAAGTGCGGCTGGAGGATTACCGCAAGATACAAGGCACGTTCGACAGCATCGTCTCCATCGAGATGTTCGAGGCGGTGGGCGAGCATTACTGGCCGGCCTATTTCTCGACCGTCGCCGAGCGGCTGAGACGCGGCGGGCGGGCCGTGATCCAGACCATCACCGTGCGCGACGAATTGTTCGCGGGCTACCGCACGCGCAGCGATTTCATCCGGCACTATGTCTTTCCCGGCGGCATGCTGCCGTCGCTGGCGCGCTTCGGAGAAGAAGCCGAGCGGGCCGGGCTGAAAGTCGCCGGCACCTTCTCCTTCGGGCACGACTATGCCCGCACGCTGCGCCAGTGGTCGGCCAAGATGCGCGAGCGCAAGGACGACATCCTGGCGCTCGGCCATGACCAGAAATTCTTCCGCAACTGGCAATTCTATCTGGGCATGTGCGCCGCGGCCTTCGCCGTCGACCGCACCGACGTCGTGCAAGTCGAGTTGGCGCACGCCTGAGATTATGCCGTGCCCGGCCCCATCGCCGAACCCTTGATGCGGCGCATGAAAGGCAGCACCAGCAGCGACAGCGCGAACAACAGGCCAATGACGATCCAGGCTTCGTTGAAGGACTGCACCAGCGCGGCCTTCTTGATCAGCGGCTCGGCGAAGGCGCGCATCGTCTCGTTCACCGGGCCCATGTCGTGGCCGTGGAAATATTCCGCCGGCAGCCCGACGATTTTCGCCGCGCCGGCGTCGCCGGCCTGCAGCCGCGTTGCGAGCGCGGTGGCGTGGGTGGGCGTGCGCTGCTCCAGGATGGTGTCGACCAGGGCGATGCCGATGGCGCCGCCGAGATTGCGCATCAGGTTGAACAGCGCGCTGCCGTCCGCCACCTGGCCCGGGATCAGCGTGTCGAGCGCGAGGCGCGTCGCCGGCAGGATGCAGAGCATGACGCTGGCGCCGCGCAGGACCTGCGGCCAGAACAGGCCGTCATAGTCCGTCGTCACCGAGGTGAAGCCGTTGGCGATCAGCCCGGCCGCGAACAGGCTGTAGCCGCACGCCGTCAGCCAGCGCGGGTCGATCTTGGATTCCAGCAGCGCGGCGACCGGCGCGGTCAGCAACTGCGCCGCGCCGGAGACGATCATGATGGTGCCGATCTCCCAGGGCGAATGCTCGCGCACGATGCCCAGAAACAGCGCCAGCAGATAGACCGAGCCGTAGAGGCCTAGGCCGAGCACGAAGCTGAGCACGCAGCCCAGGGTGAAGGTGCGCTCGCGAAAGCGCGTGAGATCGAGAAAGGCGTGACGGCTGTAAAGGCTGCGCCAGATCGCGCCCGAGCCGGTCACGACGCAGATGACGATGCAGGAATAGACGAACGTTCCCTGCCAATCATATTTGGGCGCTTCCTTGAGCACGAGCTCCAGCGTGGCGAGGAAGACCGCCGCCAGCGCGATGGCGCGGTAGTCGATGCGGCGCAATTCGGCCATGTCCGGCGCGCCCAGGCGGACGAACAGCGCCACCAGCAGCGAGACCAGGAGGCCCGGTCCGAGGTTGATCAGGAAGATCCAGTGCCAGCTGTAGTGCTCGGTCAGGTAGCCGCCGATGGCGGGGCCGATGGTCGGCGCGATGACGGCGAGCGTGCCGGCCAGCGCCGTGGCGGCGACGCGGTGGCGCTCGGGCATCATCACGAAGACCGAGGTGAAGACGCCGGGGATCAGCATGCCGCCGCAGAAACCCTGCACCACGCGCAGCGCGATGAAGGGCGACAGGCTGGTGCACATGGCGCAGGCGACGCTGGCCAGCGTGAAGCCAAGCGTGGCGGCGGCGAACATCCAGCGCAGCGACAGCGCGCGCGTCAGCCAGCCGGTCAGCGGAATGGCGATCACCTCCGCCATCAGATAGCCGGTCTGGATCCAGCTCAGCTGATCGGGCGTGACGTGGAAGGATTTTTGAATCGTCGTGAAGGAGCTGGCGACGATCTGGATATCGAGCACGGCCAGCGACATGCCCAGGCACATCGCCACGAAGCCGATCCAGGTCCGCAAAATACTCTGCATCGGGTAAGGTGCTCTAGGCGGGCGCGTTGCCGGGACGAGTTTGCAGCCTTTGCACCGCCGGGTCCATGACGCGCCGCCACAGGGGCGGGACGAGCGCCAGCAGAATGCTGCCGGCATAGCCGGCCGGCAGTTCGGGCGCGGCCGGAGCCCATTTCAGACTCTCATAGGACGACGCCGGGCGGGCATGGTGCCAGGAGTGACGGCCCATGTTGAAGATCAGGGCGTTGGCCAGCACGTTGCTGGAGTTCCAGCTGTGCCGTTCGGTGAAGGGTTCGTGGCCGGTCCCGGTGGCGCGGCGCTGCAGCCCGTAATGGGCGATGTAGTTGAAGAGCTCGAGCACCACGATGCCGATGGCGCTCTCCGCCGCGAACAGCGCCGCGCCGCGCACCCCGGCGAAGATGACAATGACACCATAGATCAGCGCCATGGCGGCGACGTCGCGCGCGATGCGGTTGTCCGCCAGGGCGCCGCCGCGTGCCGCGACGCGCCGCCGCTCGATGGCCCAGGCGTCGGCGAACTGGCCGGGCACGGTGCGCGCCAGAAAAGCGTAGAAGCCCTCGCCCAGCCGCGCGCTGGCCGCATCGCGCTCGGTCGCGGCCCAGCGGTGATGCCCGAAGACATGCGCGACGCGGAAATGGCGATAGGTCATGCCGGTGAGCATGGCGAGGCCGATGACGCGCTCCGTCTTGTTGTGACCGTGGACCAGTTCATGCGCCACCAGGACGCCGAACACGCCGGCCGTGACGCCGACCGACAGCGCCAGCGCCGCGAAGCCGGCGGCATCGCTGTGACGCGCCATAGCGAGCGCCCAGACGATCACGCCGAGCTGCACCGGGACGTAGAGATTGGGCAGCAGGCGAAAGGCGCGCGAGTCCGGCGCTGTCGGCGGGCCGTCGCCGCGCGCGGAAACGCCCTCGGCGCCGATCAGCGCGGCAAGCAGCACGACGACCGTCAGGAACGGCGCGGCGGGACCGAGGCCATAATAGAACGCCGGAATCGAGAGCGCGAAGGCGAAGGGAGCAGCGAAGCGCAAGGGGCCGAGCCGCATGGCGTCAGCCCGCGTTGGCCGGCACGCGCGACCGGCGCGAGGCCAGCGCGGTGTCTTCCTGACGGATGCGCCAGGCCAGCATCGCCGCGTTGAGCAGCGCGAAGGCGATGGCGACGCCGACCTCGCCGAAGGCGAGCGGCAGCATGGCGATCTCGCCCGCGACCACCAGATAGTTGGGATGGCGCACGAAGCGGTAAGGACCCTTGCGCACCAGCGGCGCGCCTTCCAGGGTGATGATCCGCGTCGTCCAATAAGGCCCGAGCGTCGCGATCACCCAGATGCGCGCCAGTTGCAGCGCCACGAACAGCGCCAGCGGTATCCAATGGATCACGGCATCGGCGGGCAGCAGCAGCACGATCGCCACCAGCCATGCGGCGTGCAGCAGCACGATCAGCGGATAATGGGCGCGGCCGACTTCGACTGCGCCGCGCGCCAGCAGGGCGCGCGTGTTGCGCTCGGCATAGACGACCTCGACCAGCCGCTGCAGCGCGACGAGGACGAGGATCGCGTAGATCGCCAGCCTCACGGCGCGCCGACCATCAGGAAGACGGCCGAGAAGCCGGGGCCCAGCGCGGTCATCAGGATTTGGCGCTCGCGCCAGTTCATCCGCTCCAGCACGAAGAGCGCGGTGACGGCGGACATGTTGCCGAAGTCGCGCAGCACGCCGCGGCTGTCGACCAGGGCGCCGCGCGGAATGCCGAAGGCGTCTTCCAGGGCGTCCAGGACCTTGGCGCCGCCGGGGTGGCAGGCGAAGCCTTCGATGTCGGCGAGCTTGAGATCGTTGACCTGCAAGTAGTTGTGCAGGATCGGCTTGAAGTCGTTGGCGACGAGCGCGGGGATGCTCTGCGAGAACACCGCTTTCAACCCGTCTTCCTCGACATCCCAGCCCATGATGCCCAGTGAATCGGGCCAGGTGTGTTCGCCGCCGGGGCCGATGACGGGCCCGTTGCCCTCGGTCGACAGGATCGCGCCGGCGGCGCCGTCGCCGAACAGCGCGGTGGCGACGATGTTGCTCTTGGAGGTGTCGTCCTTGCGGAACGTCAGCGCACACAACTCCACCACCAGGAACAGCACGCGGCTGCCGGGATGGGCGGTGGCGAGCTCGGCGGCGCGGGTCAGTCCGACGACGCCGCCGGCACAGCCGAGGCCGAAAATCGGCAGGCGGCGGATGTCACGCCTGAGGCCCAGTTTCTCGATGACCAGCGCGTCGAGGCTGGGCGTGGCGATGCCGGTGGTCGACGACACCACGATGGCGTCGATGTCCGCGCGGGCGAGGCCCGCCTCGTCGAGCAGGGCGAGCGTCAGTTTCTCGAACAGCGCCACGGAATTTTCGATGTAGAGGGCGTTGCGGTCGGTCCAGCCATGCGGCTGGCTGTACCACTCGATCGGCACGCAGGAATAGCGCCGCTCGATGCCGGTATTCTCGAACACGGGCATGAGGCGCGCCATGTCGCGGCGACTCTCGAACAGGGCCTGGGCACGCACCGATACGTCGGGCTGATTCAGCACGTGGGGAGGAACGGCGCTCTTCAGCGCCAACAAACGCGGTTGCATTCGCACTCCTGAGATGACGCGCGGATGCCCATCCGCAGATGAGTATAACCTGCGGGATTTGAAAGGCTATCCGCCCCTGTTTTACGGCGTATCGGGCGCCTGGGGCGCGGGACGCCTAGGCGGCGGCCAGCGGCTGGCGCGCGAGATCGAACGGCGCCAGGACCAGGGGATCGCCGGCAAGCGCGCCGACATATTCGACCTGCGCCTGGGGAACATGCAGCACCAGGCGCAGGACATCGAGGGCGGCGCGATCGGCGGTCACGGCGACCGCGATATGCCGGACGCCATCCCGGTCGGCCGGGATTCCCAAGGGCTTGATGTCCAGGCCGATCAGCAGGAAATGGAGCAGCATGTCGGCGGGCATCGCCCAGGTGAATTTCTCATAGCCGGCGCGCAGGCAGAACTCGAACAAGCCGACCAGCAGGTGATTGCGGGCGTTTTCCACGGCCGACGTGTCGAGGTTCCCTTCATCCACAAAGGTGCCGGACAATTCGAGGATCTTTTCGCCGCGCTGGACGCCGCGGACGGCACAGAGGTCCGGCGCGATATCGGAGAGCAGATGCGGGCCCGTCGTCGGCAGCAGGCGGTGCGCACCGACGACCGTGCCGTCGTCCCGGGTCAGCAGCAGGTAGATGGCCTCATCCGTGTCGAACCGGTCCTGGCCGGCGTCGGAACCGCCCGCGCGCAGGCGGAACATGTCCTGACGGGCATCCTGGTACAGTATCGCATTGCGGCTGGTGACCACTTCGATCATGGCACCCTTTTTTCCGGATGTGGCGCGGCGGGAAACTCGCGCTACAGCCTGCGGTTGTCATCCCCCCGGTATGAGGGGGCGCCGCGAGCGCGCCGGTTCCTCGGGGCCGTGCCGGGCCTTAAAGGGCGATCTGCTTTGTGAAGATGGCGATGGCGACGGCCTGCGCGCGCGTCGTCGCGTTGAGCTTGATCAGCGCGTTCTGCACATATTCGTGCACCGTCTGCTCGGCGATGTTCAGGATCTGCGAGATTTCCCAGTCGGTCTTGCCCGAGGCGACCCAGGACAGGCATTCGCGCTCGCGCCGCGTCAGGCGCAGCCCGCGCGGCGACGGCGTATTCTTGGCGCGCAGGCGTTCGAGCTTGGCGTGGAAATACATCGAGCCCATGTGCAGGCACATCTCTTCCGGCTTGCCGATCTCGTAATGCTCGGCACCCATCGAGATCGCGATGACGAAGCCCTCGCGGCTGTAGATCGGCAGCGCGAAGCCGTCCTTCATGCGGAATTCGTTGGCTTCCTCGAAAATGCGCACGCCGGTTTCGTTGGTCGCTTCCTGCGCCTCGCTCCAGCGCACCGGCTCGTTGCGCCGGACCAGCTGGGTGGCGACCGGATCGACGAACAGATACTGCCGCGACAGCCAGTGGTTCAGCCATTCTTCCGGCCAGGTGGTCGCCCACAGCCGATCCTCGCGCAGCACGCCGGGATTGTCCGGATTGCCGACCATGAAAGAGAGCATGCCAAATTTGCCGATCAGTCCCTGAAAGGACCCGATCAGCGATGGAATGTCGTCCTTGCGGTCGATCTCATCGATGAACTCAAACGTGGCATTGGTCAGCAGCATGATAGAAAATCTTCGGCTCGCCTCGGCCGGCGGTTTCGCCGGGCGGCAAACCGGCTCGATTTAATCTATCACAGTGCCGGCAAGCTGGCGCGCCTTAAATTCTTCAATCAATTCCGCCTGATCTTCCTTTACCCCGTCGATGGACGGCAGGTAATCGGAAACGTTTTCACCCAGTAAAACGGAGGGGCATTGGCCCTCATAATTGCCGAGATTGGGGCGGTGCAGCTGATAACCCGCCAGCGCCGCGAGTTCCGGCGAGAAGGTCCGGGCGACCTCGGGCGGGTAGACCAGCCACTGGTTTTCGAAGGGTTTCAGCCAGCCCAGCGAATAGCTGACGATCATGCCGCACCGGGGCGCGCTGGAGCGGTTGGCGCCGGCGCCGTGCATGGTCGAGCCCAGATAGACCAGCGCGCTGCCGGGGTTCATCTCCGCCGCGACCGCTTCCTCCCGGGCGATGAAAAGCTCGTCCAGCCGGCGATTGCTGCCCGGCCAGACCAGCGTCGCGCCGTTCTCCGCCCGGTAGGGCGAGAACGGCCACATGATGTTGATCTGGTACTCGGTCTTGCTCGGCGGGGCGGGCCACATGTCGTGGTCGCGGTGCGGAATCTGCTCCGGCTCACCCGGCCAGATTTCCAGCGCCTGGGTGAGGTTAAGCTGAATCCGGTCGCAATAGGGGCCCAGCATGGCCTGGGCGATGTCGAGGATCAGCGGATGCTGCACGAAGGCGGCGGCGTGCGGCGAACGTTTCAGCAGGCCGCCGAACCGCTTCGTCCGGCTGCCGTAGAACGCGCCCTCGCAAAAGGGCGTGTGGGCGAAGCGATCCTGAAAGTCGCCGGCGATGGCGCGCACCTTCGACAGCGGCATCAGATCCGGGATGATGCAGTAGCCCTGATCGCGCAGCAGCTGCGTCCAATCAGGCTGGGCGGGTTCGGGATGGGCAAAAGCTACAGACATGATCTGTTTCCGTCGAAGGTGCGGGCCACGGAATCGCGGGCTATTTTGTTGTCGCGCAATTTGCGGGTGAAGCGGAATTGCGCTTCACCCGATTGCGCTCTAGGCGGCCTGGGCGATGGCATCGACTTCCAGGATGGGATGGCGCCATCCCATCTTGGTGCGGAACAGCTGCAACGTCGCCGGCGTGATCTTGATCAGCAAGGCGCCGACGGTCTCGCCGTTCACGGTCTGGGGCAGACCCAAGGGCTCGCATTCCCAGCCCACCGCCATGATGGTGGAGAGGAACGACATCTCGGCCAGGCAGGTGTAGTGCGTGATGCCGTAGAGCAGCGCGAACTCGACCATGCCGACGGCGAGATAGCTTTGCGCCATCCACGCCTTCTTGCCGCGCAGTTGCGGCCCGACGCAGTAGCGCGTGATTTCCCAGATGTCTTCGCCCTTGGGCACGCCATCCGTGCACAGCATGGGGAAGACCGTGTCCATCAGATGCGGCTTGGTGGTGGGCAGGAGGCGCACCGAGCCCAGGTGCTCCTGCTTCTTCTCGTCCAGCGCCAGAAGGTACACCGCGTCGCTGTTGTCGAACTGGTCGATCTCGTATTTGCCGTCGACGACGGGGACGTTCCATTTCAGCGTGTCGACGAAGATCTGCTTGCGGTCGCGATGCATGACATCGAGCATGTCGTGAAATTTGTGGCGATTGTTGGCGGTGACGACGTCGACCATAAGCTCTCTCCGGGTGAAACCAGGAGTAGAGTTGCATCGAACGGTTCGCGCGGCATTCCCCTAGTTAGGGGATGCGTCAATTCACAAGATCGGCGAAGGCGAGCTGGCTGTCGAACAGGGCGCGGACGACCAATTGCATCCGTGTGGCGACCTCGTATTTGCGCTTCGCGGCCTCCATGTGCTGGTGCACGGTCTGGTCGCTGATGCCGAGGATCTGGCCGACGTCCCGGTCGCTCTTGCCGCGGCCGGCGAGGACCACGCAGTCGAGCTGCCGGCGGGTCAGCTTGGGCTTGTTGTGCAGCGGGATGTGCGTGCTCTTCCGCGCCGCGCGGCGCTGCACCAGACGGCGCGCCGCCTCGAAGGCGAAGCAGCCGACATAATGCGCCGCGGGCAGGGAATTTTCCGGGAAGTCGCGGCCGACGCGCGTGCTGAAGGAGCAGGCGCCGGTGTATTCGCCGGGAATGTGGATCGGCACCGTGAAGCCGCCGCCGAGGCCGGCGGCCTTCGCCGATTGCAAGATCTCCTCGTGCCGGCTGGTCAATTTGACGATCCGGCCGACGTCCGACCAGGCAAAGGGCGCCGCCGATTTCTGGCAGGCGACGAGCACCGGATCGTCGGAAAAATAGCCCTTGCGGGCGATCTGATCCGTCCACGCTTCGGGGAAGTCGAACAGGTAAACCACGTCGCCATTGGTCTGAAAGATATCGACGTGATGGACCAGCGCGAAATAGTCGAAGCCCATCGCGGGAACGATCCCTTCCAACAGGCCGCGAAGCTCCTTCACTTCGGTGATGCGATTGGCTTGCCGGACGAATTCCTGAACGTCGTGAACCAGACTCATATACGCCTCCACCAAGCTCAAGGCGTCATGCGGTGCTCCACCATCGCCATGACGTCCAACGCGAGCCATCCCCATTGGCGCACTATATGCGTCGCGCGCCGCACAAGACGAGTCCTTTTGGCCGGGCTGCACACAGCCTTGCCGATGCCGGTAATATCCAAGTCGAATCAGCGATTTACATGCGTGTTCGCGGATCGGAATAGCTGTTCCGCCAGCGCCTCACGGGATCAGCAAAACGCGCCCCACCGCCTTGCGGCTTTCGATATAGGCATGCGCCTCAGCGGCTTGCGAAAGAGCAAAGGTTTTGTCGATGACGACCTGCAATTTTCCTTCGGCCACTTCGCCCAACAGCGTCTGGATCATGTCATGCACGCGGTCGGTGGCGATCTCGGCGCCGAGGAAGACACCCGACAGGCTGCGGTTGCCGCCCATCAGCGAGCCGACATCGACGCGCATCGGCTCACGCCCGGCGGCGCCGACCATCGAGACGCGGCCGCGATAGCCGAGCGACAGGATCGAGCCCTGCAGCGTCGAGCCGCCGACGGAATCGACGACGAGGTTGACGCCTCTGTTGTCGGTGAGCTTCATCACCGACTGCACGACATCGGAGGTCTTGTAGTTGATGCCGGAATCGAGGCCGAGCGGCTTGAGTTTCTCGAGGCGCTCATCGCTCGACGCGGTGGCGAGGACGCGCGCGCCGGCGCGCTTGGCCAATTGAATCGCGGCGACGCCGACGCCCGAGGCGCCGGCCTGCACCAGCACCGTCTCCCCGGCCTTCAGGCGGCCGAACTCGAACAGGCAGTCATGCGCGGTGCCGAACGGCACCGGCACCGCGGCGGCGAGCTTCACGTCGCAGCCGGCCGGGATCTTCCACGCCGTGCGCGCGGCGACGGAACGCAGCTCCGCATGCGATCCGTTGAAGCCGGTGGTGACGGCCTTGTCGCCGAGCTTGAATTCTTTCACCTCGGCGCCGACGGCGACGACTTCGCCCGCGGCCTGGTAGCCGACGATGTGGGGATGGCTGGCGAGCGCGCCGCCCTGGCGGTTGAGCGTGTCGCCGCCCTCGATCGAGACCGCCTCGACGCGGATGATGATGCCCGACGGCATCAGCTGCGGATCGGGGACCTCCTCGTATTTCAGGACGGAGGGCGGACCGTTTTCGTAATAGACGGCGGCTTTCATGTGGCTTCTCCCGATGGCTTGGCGCAGGGACGCTATCGCCTGGCGCCGGTGCCGGGAAGCGCCGATAATTCTACACCGCGTATTCGTTTTAGAGTTTTGCGGACCCCCTCCCCCCACCGCTCGCAAAGCGTTGCGCCGCAAAGGCTTAGGCGGAAGGCCCCGTTGGATAAGTAAGGCCGGATGCGTCTATTCTCAAGCCCGCAGTCGCGGCGTCGGACAGGACGGCGCGCCGGCTATCGAAAGGGCATGACCATGAAAATCCTGGGCGTCGCAGCCTCGCTGCTTTTCTTCGCCGGCCTCGCGCAGGCCGCCGACCTGCCGCCGCCGGTGGTCACGCCGGTGACGCGCACCAACACCACGATCACGGGCCAGCGCATCGTGGTGCCCGCCAAGCCGGATGTCATCGTCGCCACGGCGGTGTTCGCGCCGGGCGCAGGGCTGCCGGTGCATAAGCATCCCTATCCGCACTTCGTCTATGTGCAGGAAGGCACGCTGACGCTGATCGATACCGAGACCCACAAGACGTACCAGATCGAGGCCGGCAGCTTCGTCGTGGAGCCGCTGAACACCTGGCACTATGGCGTCAACAACGGGACGGCGCCGCTGAAGGTGCTGGTGATCGACCAGGTGCCGCACGGCGTGGCCAAGAACATGATCCTGAAGAACCCATGAGCGGTGTCGTCCTCGGCGTCAGTTGCGACCGCGCGCACAAATTCAGCAAGCCGCCGCGGACGAGCATCCGGCTGATCGAAGGGTTGGGCGTGGCGGGCGACGCCCATCTGGGCGTGACGGTGCAGCACCTGTCGCGCATCAGGCGCGACCCGACGACGCCGAACCTTCGGCAGGTGCACCTGATCCATGCCGAGTTGCATGACGAGCTGCGCGCCAAGGGCTTCACGGTCGGGGCCGGCGACATGGGCGAGAACGTCACGACGCGCGGCATCGACCTGCTGGCGCTGCCCCTGAACGCGCGGCTGCATCTGGGGCCGGCGGCGATCGTCGAGGTCAAGGGCCTGCGCAATCCGTGCGCCCAGATCGACACGTTCGAGAAGGGCATGATGCATGCCTGCCTCGACAAGGACGCCGACGGCAACCTGGTCCGCAAGGCGGGCATCATGGGCGTGGTGATCGCCGGCGGCGAGGTGAAGCCGGGCGACGCGATCCGGATCGAGCTGCCGGATGGGCCGCAGGAGCGGCTGGTGGCGATTTGATTTTTCTTTCCTCCCCCGTTGTTACGGGGGAGGTGCTGAGCGAGCACTTCGCGAGCGAAGCGGAGGGGGCGGACGCCCTGCATCCGCCCCCTCCACCGCTTCGCGGTCCCCCTCCCCCGTAACAACGGGGGAGGAAAA
>OLLF01000174.1_pt1 | contig 38147 bp, 48 predicted proteins | sample 1604471 | NCBI WGS metagenome assembly OLLF01 (sample SAMEA104055714, study PRJEB20765) | soil metagenome | isolation source: soil
ACCGGCAACGGCACCAGCCTGGTGCAGGCGGTGGGTTCGCTGCTGTCCTATGGCAACAACCAGATCGACGGCAACACGACCAACACGCTGCCGGGCACGACGCTGCTGCACTAGCCGTTCGCGTCAGACAGACCAAAAGGCCCTGGGCGGAGATATCCGCCCAGGGCTTTTTCTTGGCCCGTTCCCTTAAAAAGCCAGCCCAAGCCCGGCTGGAACATTTGGGGAACGTGACGTATGCTGCTGCCGGCAAGGAATCGCTCAGCTTCGCAATGCTATGATGGGTGCATGACCGATATTTCCCGCCAGATCTGGGACATGAAGTACCGGCTGAAGCAGCCGGACGGCACGCCCGTGGACGGCGACTTCGCCGACACCTGGGCGCGCGTGGCGCTGGCCGCGGCCGCCGCCGAGGCGCCGGATAAGCGCGGCGCCAAGGCGCTGGACTTTGCCCAGGCCCTGGCCGGGCACCGCTTCCTGCCGGCCGGGCGCATCCTGGCCGGCGCCGGCACGGAGCGCAGCGTGACGCTGTTCAACTGCTTCGTCATGGGCACCATCGAAGATTCGATGGACGGGATTTTTTCCGGCCTGCGCGAGGCGGCGCTGACGCTGCAGCAGGGCGGCGGCATCGGCTACGACTTTTCCACCCTGCGGCCCAAAGGCGCCGCCGTGAAAGGCGTGGCGGCGGACGCCTCCGGCCCGGTCTCGTTCATGGATGTGTGGGACGCGATGTGCCGCACCATCATGAGCGCGGGCAGCCGGCGCGGCGCCATGATGGCGACACTGGCTTGCGACCATCCCGACATCGAGGCCTTCATCGACGCCAAGCGCGAGCGCGGCAGGCTGTCGAATTTCAACCTCTCGGTGCTGGTGAGCGACGCGTTCATGGACGCGGTCAAGGCGGGCGGCGACTGGGACCTGAAGTTCGGCGGCACGGTGCACCGCAGCGTGAAAGCGCGCGACCTGTGGGACCGCATCATGCGCGCGACCTACGAGACCGCCGAGCCCGGCGTGATCTTCATCGATCGTATCAACGAGGAAAACAATCTGGGCTATTGCGAAACCATCCGCGCGACGAACCCTTGCGTGACGGCGGATAGCTGGATCGCGACGGCGGAGGGGCCGCGGCAGGTTCGCGACCTTGAGGGAACGCCGTTCGAGGCCCTGGCGGATGGCGGCACATGGCCAAGCGACGCGCGCGGTTTCTTTTCGAGCGGCACCAAGCCGGTCGTCGAACTGACGACGCGGGAAGGCTATCGGCTGACCTTGACGGCAAGCCACCGCCTGCGCCGCGCAACGGCGCGGACGCGCGATACCTTGGCGTGGGAATGGGTCGAGGCCGGCGCCCTCGCCGCGGGCGACGAAGTGCTGATCCACGATCACCGCCATGTTCCCGCCTGGGGTGCACCGGAGTGCCGCGCACGGGATCACGGCGAAGGCTATCTGCTCGGCGCGCTCATCGGCGACGGCGTGCTCAAGAAGGACAAGGCCGTGCTTTCGGTATGGCCGGGCGCGCAGGCCGTGAACGGCGGCGACGCGCGGCCGGGCACGCGCGGCGTCATGGCCGCCGTACTGGAGGCCGCGTCGCATCTTCCCCGCCGCGCCGATTTCGCCGGCTGGATGGAAGTGCCGGGGCGCGGGGAATATCGCCTGGCGCTCGGCGCGGTGAAAGAGCTGGCGCAGACGCACGATCTGGCGCCGGGGCGCAAGACGATCACACCTGCGATGGAGCGCCGCTCGTCGGCATTTCATGCCGGATGCCTGCGCGGCTTGTTCGACAGCGACGGCAGCGTGCAGGGCAACCAGAGCAAAGGCGTCAGCGTCCGGCTGGCGCAAAGCGATTTGGAACTGTTGCGCGCGGCGCAGCGGATGCTGCTGCGGCTCGGCATCGCGAGCACGATTCACCAGGAGCGGCGACCGGCGGGCATCCGCCCGCTGCCGGACGGCAAGGGCGGCGCGAAGGATTATGCAACGCGCGCGCAGCACGAACTGGTCATCGCCGGCGACAATCTGCCGGTCTATGCGGATCGAATCGGCTTTGCCGATACCGAGACGTCGCAAAAGCTGAAAATCGCGCTGGCGAATTATCGCCGCTCGCTGAACCGTGAACGGTTCTGCGCGACGGTCGAGTCGGTCACGCCTGCCGGAGAAGCCGAAGTGTTCGACGCGGCGATCCCGGGCCTCAACGCCTTCGACGCGAACGGGTTGTGGGCGCACAATTGCGGCGAGCAGCCGTTGCCGCCTTACGGCGCGTGCCTGCTGGGTTCGATCAACCTGGCCAAGCTGGTCAAGCAGCCTTTCGAGGATGGCGCGCAGCTGGACATCGCCGAGCTCGAGCGGCTGACGCGGATTGCGGTGCGGCTGCTGGACAATGTGATCGACGTGTCGCGCTTTCCGCTGCCGGAGCAGCGCGCCGAGGCCGTCGCCAAGCGGCGCATCGGGCTGGGCGTCACCGGCCTTGCCGACGCGCTGATCTTTTGCCGCGCGCGTTACGGCTCGGCGCAGAGCGTGGCGCTGATCGACAGCTGGCTGTCGGCGATGAGCGATGCGGCGTATCTCGCGTCGGCCGAGATCGCGGGCGAGAAGGGCGCCTTCCCGCTGTTCGACGCGCACGCGTTTCTCGCGCGGCCGTTCACGCTGCGCCTGCCGCAAGCGGTGCGCGCCGCCATCGCGAAAAACGGCATCCGCAACGGCCTGCTCACCTCCATCGCGCCGACCGGCACGATCTCGCTGTTCGCCGGCAACGTGTCGAGCGGCATCGAGCCGGTGTTCGCCTACACCTATACACGCAAGGTGCTGCAGCCGGACGGGACGAGCACGACAGAGACGGTTGAGGATTACGCCTATCGCCTGTTCCGCGCCCGCTTCGGCGCCGAGGCGGCGCTGCCGGATTATTTCGTCAACGCGCAGACCTTGAGCCCCGCCGATCACCTGGCGGTGCAGGCGGCGGCGCAGCGCCATATCGATTCGTCGATCTCCAAGACGATCAACGTGCCGGTGGAAATCTCGTTCGAGGCCTTCAAGGACGTCTATCTCAGCGCCTATGACCAGGGCTGCAAGGGCTGCACGACCTATCGGCCGAACGCGGTGACGGGATCGGTGCTGGACGCCGTCCCCGCCGCCGAGGCGCGCGAGGAACCGGCGGCGGCGCCGCGCCCGCGCGAAAGCTCCGGCGGCATCGTCTACATGACGCGGCCGCTCGACCGGCCGGACGTGCTGATCGGCCAGACCTACAAGATCAAATGGCTGGACAGCGATCACGCCTTCTACATCACGATCAACGACATCGAGAAGGACGGACGGCGGCGGCCGTTCGAGGTATTCATCAACTCCAAGAACATGGAGGCCTATGCCTGGGCGCTGGCGTTGACGCGGATGATCTCGGCGGTGTTCCGGCGCGGCGGCGACGTCTCGTTCGTGGTCGACGAGCTCAAAGCCATCTTCGATCCGCGCGGCGGGCAATGGAGCGGCGGGCGCTATGTCCCGTCGCTGATGGCGGCGATCGGCGAGGTGATCGAGACGCACATGATCGCGACCGGCTTTATCGGCGCGCGCGACACGCCGCTGGTGCCGCAGGAGCGCCGCGCCGTCGCGGTGGCCGCCGCGGAAGGCGCGCCGGCGCGCTATTGTCCGCGCTGCAGCTCGGCGAGCTTCGTCAAGCTGGAAGGCTGCGACCAGTGCCTGTCCTGCGGCTATGCGCGGTGCGGGTGAGTACGCCTTTCGTCATTCCCAACGCCAAAGCGCGCGACCTGATCCTGGCGCAGAGCGGGCTGGCGGGCGTGCGGCAGGAAGGCGGCGCCGCGGCGGTGGCGCCGCTGATCGGAAAGCTCGGCTATGTCCAGCTGGACTCGATCAAGATCATCGAGCGGGCACAGCATCACATCCTGTATTCGCGGCACAGCGCCTACCGGCCGCGCCATCTGGACCACCTGCAGGCCAGGACGCCGGCGCTGTTCGAGCACTGGACGCACGATTCCTCGCTCATCCCGCTGGAGCTGTATCCGCACTGGCGCCATCGCTTCGCCAAGAGCAAGGCGAACGTCGCGGCCTGGCGCGAGCGCTTCGGCGACGACCGGGCGCTGAAGACGGTGCGCGACCACATCGAACAGCACGGCGCGTCGCGGGCGCGGGACTTCGCGCATCTGGGCGGCCGCACCGGACCGTGGTGGGGCTGGGGGCCGGCCAAGGCGGCGCTGGAATATCTCTGGCGCATCGGCGAGCTCGCCGTCCTGGAGCGCGACGGGTTCGAGAAGATTTACGATTTGTCCGAGCGCGCCATTCCGCGCGGGCTGCGCGAGGCGCGGCCGACGCGGAACGAGACGCTGGACTGGGCGCACAATGCGGCGCTCGACCGGCTGGGCGCGGCGACGGCGCGGATGATCGCCGATTTCTGGGGACATGCCTCCATTCCCGAGGCGGCCGCCTGGATCGCGGGCGAAAAGAAGAAAGGCCGGCTGATCGACGTGACGCTGGCGGCGGCGCCGGGCCATCGTGCCTTCCAGGCGGTGGCGCGGCCGGACATCGAGGCCCGGATCGCGCATCTGCCGCGGCCGACCTCGCGGCTGCGCGTGCTGTCGCCGTTCGATCCGGTGCTGCGCGACCGGGCGCGGGCGGAACGCATCTTCGGTTTCGATTACACGATCGAGATTTTCGTGCCCGGTCCGAAGCGCAAATACGGCTATTACGTCTTTCCGCTGCTGGAAGGCTCGCGCTTCGTCGGCCGCATCGACATGAAGGCGGAGCGCAGCGCCGGTCGGCTGGCCGTCAAGGCCTTGTGGCTGGAGCCGCGCCTTTCGCTGACCGCGCCGCGCAAGGCCAAGCTGGAACGCGAGCTGGAGCGCCAGGCCAGGCTCGGCGACGTGCGCGACATCGCGTTCCCTGCGGGCGCGCTGAAGACCGGGTAGATTGGCCGGCATGAGATATTCCAGCCGGTTTTTCCTCTATGCGCCGCTGGCGCTGTTCCTGGCGCTGGCGGCAGGGGCAAGCGTCATGTGGTGGCGCGAGGCGAGCGCCCTGTCGGCCCGCCTCGACGCCATGAACGGCCATGAGGCGATGCCGGGCGTGACGCTGCATTTCGCGTCCAAGAGCGTCGGCGGCTTTCCGTTCAATCTCGACGTCATGCTCGCGGATTTTCGTGTCTATGTGGCGACGCCGCATGGACCGTCGTCCTGGCGTAGCGAGAAGTTCGCCGCGCACGCGCTGACCTATGGCCGCGAGCAGATGATCTTCGAGGCGGCGGGGCGTCAGGTCCTGACCTGGACCGACCTGAAGGCCGCGCGGCACGCGATGCCGTTCGAAGTCGGCGAGATGCATGCCAGCGCGATCCTGGGCGCGCGCGGGCTGTCGCGGTTCGATCTCGATGTGATCGGCTTCGGTTCGCCGGCATTGACCGCGGCACGGGTACAGATGCATGCACGCGTGACGCCGGACGGTAACGCCATCGACATCGCGGCCGCAGCGGACACGGTGCATCTGTCGCCGCGCCTTGCATCGCTGTTCGGCGACGAGATCACGCAAATCCGGCTGAACGCCTCGGCCGCGCCGTCGCGCGCCCTTGACGGATTGCGCGCGGGGAAAACGGATTGGGTGAGCGCGCTGGAAACCTGGCGCAAGGCGAATGGCGTGCTGCATGTCAGCGACCTGGAGATTTCGTGGAGCCGGCTGAGCGTCATGGGCAAGGGCGCGCTGTCGCTCGACGCGACGCATGCCATCGAGGGCCTGCTGGATTTCAAGGTTGCGGGGATTCAGACGCTGCTCGACACCGCGGCGCGGCATGGCGTGCACGGCGGCGCAAATGACGGCATCGCGGCGGCGCTGCTGGACCGCGCGGCCAAGGCGGGGAACAACGAGGCGGGGTTGCTGGGCGCGGTGGTCGGATTTCACAGCGGACTGGTGAGTGTCGGCGACGAGACCGCGACGACGGAAGAGGTGTTGTACTAATCCCATCTTCACCATGGCCGCCTTGAGGCGGCCATCCAGCAGGCGCGCGTCCGCGCGCCAAAGGGTCTTGTTGCGGCGTTGACGCGCCGGCTGGGTGGCCGGGTCCCGCCTTCGCTACGCTTCGGCGCGGCGAGCAAGCCCGGCCATGGTGATTGGTTTAGCGTTTCGGCTTCGGCTTTTTCTTCACCGGCGGCACCGGCGCGTTGCGGCCGAAGTTCACGGCGGCGCTGTCTTGCCCCGCATCGACGATGCCACGCCGCAGGGCGCGGGTGCGGGTAAAGAGCTTGAACAGGGCGTCGCCGTCGCCCCAGCGGATCTGGCGCTGCAAGGCGCTCAAGTCTTCGCTGAAGCGGCCAAGCACTTCGAGCACGGCGTCCTTGTTGTTGAGGAACACGTCGCGCCACATGGTGGGGTCGGAGGCCGCGATGCGCGTGAAGTCGCGAAAGCCGCCGGCGGAGTATTTGATCACCTCACCTTCGGTGACGCTGCGCAAATCGTCCGCGGTACCGACGATGTTGTAGGCGATGAGATGCGGCACATGGCTGGTGACGGCGAGCACCAGGTCGTGATGGCGGGCATCCATCACCTCGACCTTGCTGCCGAGCTGTTCCCAGAATTTCGTCAGCGCCTTGACGGCGCGTTTGTCGGCGCCCCTGGGCGGCGTGAGGATGCACCAGCGGCCGTCGAACAGCTCGGCGAAACCGGCTTCGGGGCCGGAGCGTTCGGTGCCGGCGACGGGATGGGAGGGAATGAAATGCACGCCCCTGGGGATGTGCGGCCCGACATCGGCGAGAACGGCGCCCTTGACCGAGCCGACATCGGTGACGATCGCACCGGCTTTCAGATGCGGGCCGATGGCCCTGGCCAGCGCACCGAACACGCCCACCGGCGTCGCCAGGACGACGAGGTCGGCGTCCTTCACCGCCTTGGCGGCGCTGTCGCAGAGGCTGTCGGCGAAGCCGACGCGGCCGGCGATTCGCAGTGCCGCCTTGCGGTCGTGGCCGACGATGTGGCCGGCGAGATGTTTGCGGCGGATGGCGTGCGCTACAGACGAGCCCAAGAGGCCGACGCCCAGAATCGCGACGCGCTTGAACAAAGGCTTCGTCATTTGCGCGCCGCAAACTCCGCCAACGCCGCGACGACAGCGCGATTGGCCGCCTCGGGCCCGATGGTCATGCGCAAGGCGTCCGGCAGGCCATAGGCCGCGACGCCGCGCAGGATGAGCCCGCGCGCCGCCAGGAAATGATCGGCATCCTGTGCCGTGCGGCCCTTATCCTTGCCGAAATGGATCAGGATGAAATTGCCGACGCTGTCGTCGACGCGAAAGCCTGCTTTGCGGATTTCGCTGGTGAGCCAGTCGCGCCATTTTTCGTTGTGCGCGAAATTGGCTTCGACATGGGCGCGGTCCTCGAGCGCGGCGGCGGCGGCGCGCTGGGCCGGGACCGAGACGTTGAACGGCCCGCGCACGCGGTTGAGCGCGTCGGCGACGGCGGCGGGGCAATAGGCCCAGCCGACGCGCAATCCCGCGAGCCCGTAGATCTTGGAGAAGGTGCGCGTCATCACGACATTGGTGAAATTCGACACCATCTCGATGCCCGTTTCATAGTCGTTGCGCCGGACATATTCGGCATAGGCGGCGTCGATCACCAGGAGCGTGGTGCGCGGCAGGCCGGCATGCAGGCGGCGCACCTCGTCATGCGGCAGGTAGGAACCGGTGGGATTGTTCGGATTGGCGAGATAGACGAGCCGCGTCTTGGGCGTCACCGCCCGCAGCATGGCGTCGACATCGGTGTGGAAATTCTTTTCCGGCACCACCACGGGCGTGGCGCTGTTGGCCAGCGCGGCGATCCGGTAGACAAGAAAGCCGTGCTCGCTGAACATCACCTCTTCGCCCGGATGCAGGAAGATGCCGGCCAGCATGGTGAGAAGCTCGTCCGAACCGTTGCCGCAGACGATGCGCGCCGCGTCGAGACCGAAATGCGCCGCGATGGCATCGCGCAGGACCTTGGCGCTGCCTTCGGGATACATATCGATGCCGTGGGCGACGGATTGGTAGGCTTCGATCGCCTTGGGGCTGGGGCCGAGGGCGGATTCGTTCGAGGACAGCTTGATCGTCTTCTCGACGCCTTCGACATGGGCGCGGCCGCCGACATAGGGCGCGATGTCGAGAATGCCGGGCTTGGGCTTGGGTTTCATGGCGTCACCTGTACCAGCGGATTGGCGTAGCAGCCGACGCAGGCGATGCGCCTTATGGCGTCGCCGTCCTGCTCCAGGAGGGCGCCGAGGCGGGAATCGTCGTCGCGCACGAAGCCTGCGATCTCCAGCAGGTGCTGGCGCGAGCCGCTGCCGGCGGAATCGCGGGTGACGGCGAGCAGTTTCGAATCGAGGCCCCCCTGCTTCAGCACGCTTTGCAGCTTGGTCAGGCTGAGCGTGTCGCCGGCCTCCAGCAAAAGCAGCGTCGTGTCGTCGCCGCTGGGCTCCGGCTCCAGCGTGCCGATGACGTAGGCGGCGGGCGGCTTGGCGCCGATCAGGGGCAGCGTGGCGACGACGCGCGGGCCCTTCTGGCCGCTGGGCGTCAGCTGCGCCCACCAGGCGCGGGCGTTCTCGTCGCTCTCGGGCGGCGGCACCACGCCGAAGGCGTCGGCGTCGCCGGTGCATTCGTGCACGATCGCGGTGGGAGAGAGGTGGCTTTTCATCGCGACCTGGGAGCCGAACAGCTCGCGGGCGAGGTCGCGGAACAGGCCGGCGCGGTCGGCGGAGTAGACGTGCACCACGCGCTGCGGCGAGGCCGAGGCCGCCATCATCTCGCGCCAGATGCGCACCAGCATGGGCAGCGGCAGGGCGCCCGTATGGCGCGCGGCGAGGCGGCGCAGGCGCACGGCCTGCTCCGCCGGCGAGGAGGCCGGCGCCAGCTCGGCCCGCTTCACCAGCAGGTCGTGGATCTTGTCGTCCAGCGCATCCAGCCTGGCCGGCAGATCGGTGGGCACGGTTTTACGCGGCGGCATGCTCATAAAAACCCATGGCCCAGGGTGTTGATCCCATCGGGCGGGCGTGGGGCCGAAGGGGCGGTATTGATACGGGCGGGGGCGGGCAAAATCAAAGCCGGAAGGTCGGCGCGTTTGACACAGGTGCCCGCGCGCCCTAGCAAAACCGCCCTTGCCTTGGAGCGGATGGACGGGCTTATGGCCGAATCTCCCAAATTCCTGCGGCCGGTGACCGCGGCGGACGCCGATGTCGGCCACGCGATCACCTTCGCCGCGCCCTTGACGCTGGACTGCGGCAAGACGCTCAGCCCCTTCACCATCGCCTATATGACCTATGGCACGCTGAACGCGGCACGCTCCAATACTGTCTTGATCTGCCATGCGCTGACCGGCGACCAGTTCGTGGCCAGCGACCATCCCATCACCGGCAAGCCGGGCTGGTGGGACACGATGGTGGGGCCGGGCAAGCCCATCGACACCGACCGCTATTTCGTGATCTGCGCCAATGTCGTCGGCGGCTGCATGGGCACGACGGGGCCGTCGGAGACCTCAGCCGCGACGGGGCGGCCCTATGGCCTGGATTTCCCGCTGGTCACCATCCGCGACATGGTGCGGGCGCAGGCCATGCTGCTCGACGCGCTCGGCATCGAGAAGGTCATGAGCGTGATCGGCGGCTCGATGGGCGGCATGCAGGTGCTGCAATGGGCGGCAAGCTTTCCGAACCGCGTCGTCTCGGCCATGCCCATCGCCTGCGCGGCGCGGCATTCGGCGCAGAACATCGCCTTCCACGAAGTCGGCCGCCAGGCGATCATGGCCGATCCGGACTGGAAGGCCGGCACTTATCTGCTGCACGGCACGCAGCCGTCCAAGGGCCTGGCCGTGGCGCGCATGGCGGCGCATATCACCTATCTCTCCGAGGCCGCGCTGCAGCGCAAGTTCGGCCGCTCGCTGCAGGACCGCGAGCAGATCTCGTTCGGCTTCGGGCCGGACTTCCAGATCGAATCCTATCTGCACCACCAGGGCGTCACCTTCGTCGACCGCTTCGATGCCAATTCCTATCTCTACATCACCCGCGCGATGGACTATTTCGACCTCGCCGCCGAGCAGGGCGGCACGCTGGCGGACGCTTTTCGAGGTTCCAAAACCCGATTCTGCATCATCGCCTTCACCAGCGACTGGCTGTTCCCGACGGCGGAGAACAAGCATGTGGCGCACGCGCTGAACGCCACCGCCGCAACCGTCAGCTTCGTCGAGATCGCGACCGACCGCGGCCATGACGCCTTCCTGCTGGACGAGCCGGAGCTGTTCGCAACGGTGCGCGGGTTTCTGAATTCCGTCGCCAACACGGTGGGCGCATGACGCTGCGCCCCGACCTTGCCGCCATCGCGGAGATGATCCCGCCGGGGGCGCGGGTACTGGACGTCGGCTGCGGCGACGGCGCGCTGCTGGAGCATCTGGCGGCGTCCAAGGGCGTCGACGGGCGCGGCATCGAACTTTTGCAGCAGAACGTGAACGCCTGCGTGGCGCGCGGCCTGCCGGTGATGCAGGGCGACGCCGACACCGACCTCGGCGAATATCCCAGCGCCGCGTTCGACGTGGCGATCCTGAGCCAGACGATCCAGGCGACGCGCAGCCCGCGCGACGTCTTGAATCACCTGTTGCGCATCGGCCGGCGGACAGTCATCTCACTGCCGAATTTCGGCCATTGGCGCGTGCGCCTTGCTCTGATGACGCATGGCCGCATGCCGCGCACCCAGGCGCTGGGCTATGAATGGTACGACACGCCCAACATCCATCTGTGCACCATCGCCGACTTCCTGGCGCTGGCGCAGCAGACCGGCGCGACGATCGAGCGCGCCCTGGCGCTGGACGAAAAGGGCCGCACCCGCCCGATGCGGGCGGATGCGTGGGGTCCCAATATCTTCGCCGATGGGGCGATCTTCCTGCTGCGCGCGAACTAGGTGCGAGCGGGCAGACCCTGCCCGCCCGCTCGTAAGGCTTTAGCTGGCGCCGAGTAGTTGCAGCGCGTGCGTGTAGTGACCGACACCCGCGCTGTAGACGCCGCCGGCGCAGAAGCTGCGCGCGTTGTCGGCTTCGCTGCGCGCGGCCTGCTGGTTCGGCGATTGCGCGTTGCTTTCGAGCGCGGCCGCGACCTTCTTCTGCAGATGCATGCAGCCGATCGCGCTCGCCGGCTCGGCGGCGCCCTGCGCCATGGCCGAGGTCGCGGCCAGCATGAGACACAGAGCAGACGCCGAGACGGCGGTTCTTGCAAAATTCATGACTTCCTCCTGAGGGCGCCCGAGCGGCGCCGGTGAATTGGGATTTGGGATGGATGAGCCAGATTGTAAGGGGGCGCCAATCACCGTTGCGTGCGACGGGTAACGCTTGCGTTATGCGCACACTGTAAATTTCGCGGGCTGCCGCGAAAAACTTCGCGACGCGCGGCGCGCCGGGTCGTTTGTGCATGAGAGCGTTGCGAAACGCAGTGAGGTTCGCACTGTTGCGGATTCAAACTAGCGGCCACGTGACGCTTCGATGACCCGCAAACCTTTCGAACGCTTGGGCTGTCGTTAAGGCGAATCCCGCAAGGCCGCCGGCGCGTCGCGGGCCGTGGACCATTGTGCGGCGGGCTTGGTCACGCGCACCGGCGAAGCGCCGTAGAAAGACTTTCCCGCCTCCACAAGGTGAACGCCGGACAGCGCGGGAAACATCCGGCGCAGCAGACGCTCCCAGCCCGTGCCGGTGCGCACCAGGCGGCGGCCATGGAACGGCGGCACATATAAGGCGCGATCCCAGGCCAGCGGCTCGAACAGGGCGCCGCGCAGGAGGCGGTCGAGTTCGCCGCGGCTGAAGGGCCGGCCGACCGCGAAAGGCGAGCGCTCGAGCTGGGCCCACAGGCTGGCGCGGTTGGGCGCGACCAGGAGAAGGCGCCCTTCCGGGGCCAGCACCCGCCAAAGCTGGCGCAGCAAGGGCCGCGTGGCGTCAGCGCCCTCCAGCCCGTGCACCACCAGGATGCGATCGAAGAAGGCATCCGGGAAGGGCAGCGCGCCCTCGTCGGTGAGGGCGGTCAGCGGCCGGATCGAGGGCCAGGCGACGACACCCTGCTGGGCCGGCATCACGGCCACGGTGCGCTCGGATTCGGACTGGAACGGGCGCAGATAGGGGACGGCGAAACCATAGCCGAGCAGGCAGGCGCCCCGGGTGGACGGCCACATGGCGCGCAGCTGGCGCGCGATGATGCGCCGCGTCAAAAGGCCCAGGGGCGACTCGTAGAAGTCCGCAAGGTCGGCGGCGTCCAGTTGCATGGGCTTGCGTAGCGCGACGCCGCGTCCGGTTCAACGGATGCGCGCAGGCTGCTAGCGTGACCGGCGAAGGATACAACCATGACCGCGCTGCGAATCGAACCCGTCGCCTGCCTGAAGGACAATTACGCCTATCTGGTGCACGATGCCGAGGCCGGATTGACGGCCATCGTCGACCCCTCCGAGCCCGAGCCGGTGAAACAGGCGCTGGCGCGCCGCGGCTGGACGCTGACCCATATCCTGAACACGCATCACCATTTCGATCATACGGGGGGCAATCTGCCCCTCAAGGAGCAGTTCGGCGCCAAGGTGGTGGGGCCGGAAAAGGATCGCGAGCGCATCCCGGGCATCGATGTGGGCGTGGTCGAGGGCGCGGCCTGGACGTTCGGCGCGCGGGCCGTGCCGGTGCTGGAGATTCCGGCGCATACGCGGGCGCATATCGCCTTCGTGTTCGACGACGCGGTGTTCACCGGCGACACGCTGTTCGCGATGGGCTGCGGCCGGCTGTTCGAGGGCACGCCGGCGATGATGTGGGCCAGCCTGGGAAAGCTGACGGCGCTGCCCGACGCGACGCGCGTCTATTGCGGGCATGAGTATACCCAGAGCAACGGCCGGTTCGCGCTGACGCTGGAGCCGGGCAACGCGGCGCTCGCGGCGCGCATGCGTGAAGTGGACGGCTTGCGCGCCAAGAACGCGCCGACGGTTCCCTCGACCATCGGGCGGGAAAAGCAGACCAATCCCTTCCTGCGGCCGGACAGCAAGGAAATCCGGCATTCACTCGGATTGATCCACGCCGATGACGTCGACGTCTTCGCCGAGATGCGCAAGCGCAAGGATAATTTCTAAGACCTACTTGTCGCCGTCGTCGTCATCGCTGTGGTGATGATGGTGCGAATCGTCGCTGTCCTTGTCTTCGTCGTCGCCCGAGCCCGTCACCGCGTCGGCGGCGCCGCTGACGACGCTGCCGGCGACGTGCGCCGTCGTGCTCACCACCGTGGTCGCGACGCCGACGCCGGCGCTGGCGACTTCGGCCACGACGCAGCCGGATAGAGCTGTCCCCAACAGACAGATAACGGCAACCGGCAGCAGCGCGCGCATGGCGATATCCTTCGAAGCGAGGCGCAATATTCGCACAAGCCGCGTCAATGAACCACTAATTCGCGGGCGCGGGAACTTTGCCATGGAGCGGCGGGCGGCTAGGCTGGCCGCAACCGGGGGGAACATATGTCAGCCATTCAAAATCTGCCGATCCTGAATTTTTCGCTAGGCGGTCTCAGCACCGAGTTCACGATGCTGGCACTGGCCGTGATCCTGGGGCTGTTCCAGCTCCTGATCGCGGCGCGGGCCGGCAACAGCCAGCGCGGCCTCGCCTGGAACGTAGGCGCGCGCGATGCCGCGCCGCCGTCGGTCGGCAAGATGGCCGGGCGGCTGGAGCGCGCCTGGAAGAACTTCATGGAGACCTTCCCGTTCTTCGCGGTGGCCATCGTGCTGTGCGCCCTGGCGGGACGGCACAATTGGGCGACGGTGTGGGGGGCGCAGGCGTATCTCGCGGCGCGTGTCCTTTATCTCCCGCTCTACGCCTTCGGCGTGCCGGGGGTACGCACGCTGGTGTGGCTGGTCGCGACGCTGTCCATCATCCTGCTGCTGGTGGCCCTGCTTTATCCGGCGCTTTAAAGCGCAGCGAACAGCGTCTCGGCTTCGGCCCAATTCGCCACGACGCGTTCGGCGCCGGCGTCGCGAAGGCGCGCCGCGAGTCTGTCGCTCATATGGGCGCCGCCGCAGAAGCCCCAGACGCGCATGCCGGCGGCACGGCCGGCGGTGACCCCGTTGACGCTGTCTTCGATGACCAGGCAGTGCGCCGGCGCGGCGCCGAGCGCGGCGGCGGCGTGCAGAAACAGATCGGGCGCCGGCTTGGCATGGGTGACGTGCTCCGCCGAATGGACGCGCGCAACTGGCCTTTATCGCGCTGTTGTCTCATCGAGCCGGACACTCGCTGAATCTTACTCGGCTGCGACCCAGGGCGTTTCTGGCGGCCATGGTCGAAAGTTTTCGCGGCAACGAACGACCGTTGACGGCGCATCTTCTGCGATTGATGCGCTAGACCGGCCTCGTCCGGGTCACGATCAGGAAGCGCGGCAGCCCTTATTGAAAAAAGTCAACCCTCGCCCCCGCAAAGCGGGGGAGAGGGCAGGGTGAGGGGGTGCCGCTTCCGCACTATTGAACATTCGAGTCGTAGGTTGGTACTCCCGCGTCAGCCAACATTAGGCCATTGGACCTTTGCGGTGTCCCAGGTCGATGCCTCGTTCGTGATCGACTCGATCAACAGCGCATCGCGCTGTTCGATTCGCGCGTCTTGTGTTGCGAGGAATGGAAGCAACGTCTGGCCCTGTCTACAAACCCCCATCAAGAGCCCGGCCGTTTGAGCAACAATCTCGTGTGAAATATCGTCGGGTGTTCGTGAGCGAAGCAAACGCTCGACGCTATCTTTGACCGCTTCAAGCAGACCATAGACAATGACGATTTCCATAGCCTGAGATCCAAGTAGGCCAATCTTGTCGGCACTCGCGGGATACACGACAGGTTCCGGCAGGAATGTAAGGCTTTCAATCATACGGGACGTTATTTGCGTGTTCTGAGACTGGGCGAGTCGACGAAGAGATCGATGGGCACTCAGCGCTCCGACAATTCGCTGCCGAATTTCCACGCCGAGCGAACGGCGAAGGGCAGTAAGCTCACGGTCTGTTTTGCGGCTTTCACTCTTAAGCGTGAACCGAACGACAAGGATTGCGGCCCCAAAAGCTAGCAACCCAGCAAGAAGAGACTGCCAGTGATCGATGAGGTCGATCAAAGTGGTGAAATGCCATGGTTGCATCATGCTATCACCAAATGGAGGTATCGACGTTTCTTCATTCCTTCAGAAAGGACAAATCAACGCTCCATCTCATCGCGTTGACCGAACCTTTTTTACCTTCACAAACCGCAGGCCTTGCGCATCGCCATTGGTGAATTCGATGCCAGTTGCTTCAAATGCACGGCGGATGGCGATCATGTTATTCGGCAGCATGTTCGGCACCCCGTATTCGGCCTCTGCGCGGCGGACGGTTGCGACGCCGATATTGGCGGCTTTCGCCAGGTCTTCTGCTGTCCAGCGCAAAAAAGCGCGCGCCGCGCGCATCTGGCCACCGGTGATCGGGAAAATATCACTTGACACGTTGTTAATCGCTCACTTATTGTGTGATCGTCCGCAGATTGGACGGTCAAATTCCTATCACAGGAGGCGCGCGGTGGCGAACCGCGTTCTAAAGCGCGCGGTCACGCGCGCCAGCAAGACGACGCGAGCCCGCGACGCGGCGCTCAAGACCGCGCTCGACCTCGCCTTCGACATGGAAGAACCGCTGCGCCAGGCCACCTGGTTCGTGCGCGCGCTCGAACAGGTCGGCGGGCAGGGCGATCCGGAGATCGAGGCGCTGTCCTTCGTCGCCACGGAGGCGCGGGTGCGGCTCGAAACGGCGGAAGACCTCTGGAACAAGCTGTGCGATGCGGTGAAGGCGGCATGAGGAACGGCAAACCCGCCAACGAACCCCAACCGGAAGAGATCGATCCCGCGCATCTGCCGGCCGTTCTCGAAGCCCTCGCGCAGATCAAGCGCGGCCACTACGCCACCGACGCCGAAGTTGCCGCCGCGTTCCGCCGCTTCGGCACATAACGCGCGCGCCCATTCCCCAAATTCTCCAATAGCCACGCCCCGCGCACCTGCGCTAATCTCCCCCCGTCGGGAACTGAGTGTTGCGTTATGGCGGTTCGAACCGAGGGTGGGGGCGGCAAGGGGCCGTTCCTTCGGCACAGCGACGTGGTGGCGGCGGCGCTCAGCGCCAGCGCGGCCTATTTCGCGCTCGCCCAGGCCTACCAGGAAGAGCTCGAGCAGACGATCTTCCCCCTGCGCGCCACGGATCCCGCCAAGCCGCGCCTCGCCAACCAGCGCCTGCTGGCCAGCCTCAACACCCTGCCGGTGCTGCAATTCATCTGGAAGGAATCCCCCTTCGTCACCCGTGGCGCGCTCGGCGTCGCGGGCGTGGCGCGGCTGGCGCTCGGCGGCCCGCTCACCACCCACGGCCTGACGATGCTGCTGCACACCGGCACGGGCGGCGCCGGCGCCGCGGTCAAGCGGGTCGCCCGGATCGTGCGCGCCGCCCAGGCGTACGGCCTGATCGAAACCCACCGCCTGCGCGAAAAGATGGTCGAGATCGCCGGCACCAGGGCGCTGCACGATCTGATGCTGCGCGTGCGCACCGGCCAGGCGCTCAAGCTGCCGCCGCTGCCGCCGGCCACCGACGAGGACGACGCCCCATGAACCTCGCCGAGGACATCCGCCTCTTCGTCCAGGCCGCCAACGGCGCGCGCACCGTCAACGCGCTCGGCGGCCTGACGGAGCGCGCCATCCGCAAGCTCGGCTTCGATCACTTCGCGCTGATCCATCACGTCGACATCTATCGCGGCGGCGGCGAGACCGTCTTCCTGCACAATTTCCCGGAAGGCTGGGCCGCCACCGTGCATGTGCGCAGCTATCTGCCCGACGATCCCGTGCTCGAGGTCTGCCGGCGCCAGAGTGCGCCGTTCCTGTGGTCCGAGATCCCTTCGCTCATCGCGCTGTCGCCGCGCCAGCGCGAGATCCTGCGCGCGGCGCGGCGCGCCGGCCTGGTCCACGGCTATTCGGTGCCGATCCACGCCGAAGGCGAGCCGGTCGGCTCGTGCTCCTTCACCAGCCAGGGCGAGCCTGCCGCCGCCGCGCTCGCCGCCGTGATGTCGATCGGCATCTTCGCCTTCGACGCGGCGCGCAAGCTGCTCCGCCGGGGCCGCGCCCCGGCCGCCAATCGTCCCCGTCTCACCCGGCGCGAGCGCGATTGCATCCTGCTCGCCGGCCGCGGTTCGTCCGATCTGGAAATCTCGCAGATCCTCGGCATCGTGGAGGCCCAGGTGTCGCGCCACATCGAAGATGCACGGCGCAAATACGGCGCCGCCACGGCGATGGAGCTGGTCGTGCGTGCGCTCTACCGCGCCGAGCTGACCTTCGCCGACCTGATCGACGTCGAAGACGAACTCTCCGGCACGCCGCTGACGCGGCGCGGTGGGGCCGCGCTGGACGAACCTGTGCCGATGGCGCGCCTGGGCGCGCTGTTCTTCGGCACGAACCCGGATTTGAATTGAGGCGCCGATTGGATCGTGTTGGGAAATGGCCTAATATCCGGCCATGACGAAGCTGCTTGAAAAAGCCGTCGAGACCGTGCGCAGGCTTTCCTCGGAGAGCCAGGACGAAATCGCCCGCGCCATGCTGGAGCTCGCCACGGAGTCCGAGCCCGAGCCCATCGATCCCGCGCATCTTTCCGCCGTGCTGGAAGGCCTGGCGCAGATCGAAAGCGGCCACTACGCCTCGGCTGCCGATGTCGAGGCCGCGTTCCGCCGCTTCGACAAATGAAGCTGCGCTTTGCGCCGCGTGCCACCAGCGATCTGATCGATATTGCCGATTTTATAGGTGCGGAAAGTCCCCAAGGCGCGCGGCGTGTGCGCGACTCGATTCTGGAATCGCTTCATCTTCTGGCTGATTTCCCGCGGCTCGGCAGGCGCCAGTCTGTGGAACAGGTCCGCAAGCATGTCGCACGGCGCTACGGCTACATTGTGTATTATCAGATCGATGAAACGGCGGACGAACTCATCGTCCTCACGATCCAGCATCCGGCGCGAAAGCGCCCGCTCTTCGACCGTTAAACGGCACCACAATGCTTCCCGTCGACGACCGTCACCGGCCAGTCGGCCGCCTCGAAATCGTCGAGCAGGCGCGCGTTCACCGCGATCCGCCGCGTCTCAGCGGCATCGGCGCCGCCATCCCGTTTTCACCCGGTATCTACGTCAGGGCGTGTCCTGGTTGCACCTGTCGGGTGGAAAAAAGGCCGAAAACCTGGCACAATTATAAGTTGCATAATAGTTACATGTGCTATATAAATCACAATGTGACAGGCAACAACGAGGATCACGGCAACCAGCGGACGCGGCCCAGCCGCCACCCCGCCGCGACGGGAGACCAGACAGGTAAGGGTGTCCGCTCACGTGCACCCGCTCGAACCAGACCGCGCCGTCTTCCGGCGCGCGGCCCGGCTTCGTTAGGACCGCGGTGGTGGATGCGAAGGTGCTTGCGGTTGGCCGGTCGGGCTCTCCACCGGCCAGCCTGTCGCTCGGGCCGGGGCGGACACCGCCTGAGCGCGCGCTCGGGCGGTGTTGTTCTGTCGGCTACCAGGTGAGCGTCCGCGCCGCGCCGCGCGCCTGCGGCCCGGCCGCGATCACGCCTTGCGCCCGATACCCCACGGTCACTGCCCCGGCCGACACTGCGCCCACGCTCACCAAACCGGCCGCCAGCGCGCCCAGCGAAACGACACCGGCGGAGAGCAGGCCGACGCTGACGACACCCGCCGCGAACAGCCCGCGCGCCACCACGCCGACCGCGAACACGCCGGTGGCGACGCGCCCGACGGCAAAGATTCCGACCGCGTGCTGCCGTCCGGTCGCCGGATCCGGCCGCAGCGCGATGTCGTAGAGCGGCAGGCCGAACAGGCGAAGCGAGGAGGTCTTGTGCGTATCCATGAAACGTCTCCTGAGGGTTGCAACAAATCAGTGGGCGAGGGCGGCGCGCGCGCTGCCGTGCTGCACCGCCGGCCCACGCCGCATCCGCGCCAGGCGCACGAACAGCCAAAGGCCGAGCGCGCCGAACAGCGCCGCTTGTCCGGCGTGCAGCCAGAACCAGCCATCCGGCCCGTGCTGCCAGATCGGCGTGCGCGCGCGGTCGCCCGGCCACACGATGCCGAAGAAGGTCAGAAGCCCGATGGCATGGATCGCGACCCCCGGCAGGATGGATTGGGTGAGATACGCGCTGAAGCCCAGCATCACGTCGACCAGCAGGTAGAACAGCATGGTCGGCCACACGAAGCCCTGCGTCAGCGCATGCTCCGGCGCCATCACCGCGGCGCAGACCAGGATCGCGGCAGGCCCGGGCAGATAGCGCTCCAGCGTGCCCTGGAAATAGCCGCGAAAGCCCGCTTCCTCGAACACCGCGCCGACCAGCGCCGCCATGGCCAGCGAGGCGGCGACGGTCGCCGGCGGCAGCTTGGAGAAATCGGCGCCGTTGCCCGGCACCTTCACCAGCTCGAACAGCACGATCCAAAGCCCCGCCAGCGCCACGATGCACAGCACGCCCGCCGTCAGCGCCGTCAGGAACAGCCGCGCCGGAATCGCGCCTGCGCGCAGATAGCTCCGCCGCGCCGTTTGCGTCCGCTTCGGCGCCCACGCCCCACCCAGCCAGGCCCAGAGCGCCAGCGAGATCGCCGCCATCGCGCCCGCCGCCCACGGCACTGCCGGACTGAGCTTCAGATTGGCCAGCAGCAGCGCCGTCCAAATGGCGCCCGTGACCGCCGTCAGGACGACCGCGAACGCTCCCGTCCACGCCGCCTTGCCCACCGCGCCGAAGAATTTGCCCATGACCGTACCTTCCCGTATTCGCGGGAAGGTTGTCGCAGGCTGCCGGGACGAAGTGTTTGCGGCCGGCTGGGAAAAAGCTTGAGAATTCCTTGGCGCCGCGCCGTCAGCCCTCGGCCAACCTCGCCGCCTGCCGAAGATCGGCGACGAACTTGCGATACGCCGCCGCCTTGGCGGCCGCATCGGGGATGCGCAGCAGATAAGACGGATGCACCGTCAAATCACCGGCCACACGCCATGGACCAGAATGAACCCGATGCCGATGAGCGAGGCGGTCCACAACAGCGTGCGCAGCACCGGAATGGCGAACAGATAGGCCGGCACATAGGCAAGGCGCGACCAGAAATAGATCTCCGCGCCCAGCGCCGTCATGGCGTTGAGCTTGCCCATCGTGCTCGCGATCACGACCGCGCCCAGGAAGAACGGAAAGGTCTCGATGAAATTGCGGAAGGCGCGTTCGGCGCGTCCGCCCAGTCTGCCGACCGGCGCCGCCGGCTCGTCGCGCGGGCCAAAGCCCCAGGGCAGGCCGCGCGCACCGACGCTGAACAGCGTCGCCAGCAAGAGTTGGGCAAGGCCCAGGGCGATGCTCAGCCACAGCATTTGGATGTCGACAGAACTGAAAGTGCCCAAGACGTCCTCCCCATTGCGCACGCGATTGGGATATTACGCCGGCAAGCGCCCCGATGCGAAGGGGCTCAAAGCCACCGCGTCACGGCGTACAGCACCGCGCCCGCGACCGCGAAGAAGATCGCGACCCAGACGAAGCCGGAAAAGGTCCGGCCGAGCTCCCCGGAAAAGCCGGTGTCGTTGTCCAGCGGTTTTGGCGGCAGATCGTCGTCGTCCATGGCTTCCCTCCGATGCCCAACCCTAACCCACTTGGCGCGCCGCCGCCAAAAGACCATGATCGGAGGCGAGTTTGCGCAACGTACATTTGGGGAAAACACATGATTCGCACGTCACTCCTGGCGCTGGGCGCGGTCCTGGCCGCCGCCGCTGCGACGCCCGCCGCCGCCGCCGACCTGATCGGCAGCTACAACGCGTATTTGAGCCGCGCCGACCACCGCAATTCCAGCGGCGAGCGGCTGACCTCGGCGGCCGCGATCATCCGCCAGGATCGCGCCAACTTCCACAAATTCGGCATCCAGGACGATCAGGACGAGAGCGACAACTATTTCGACAACGTCAACAACCGCGCCGTGCTGGAGCAGATGCTGAACGACGGCAATTCCGATCCGGGCGTGCTCAGCCGCATCGTGAACAGCAACGTCATGATCCATGTCGACATCTATCGCAGCCGCCATCACGGCGACTACGTCGTGGTGACGCTGGGCGACGGCGGCAATTCAGGGGGCTATTAGCTCCGGACGGTATTCGAAGTGCATGGTGTCGTAGTGATACCAGCGCCCGCCCCAGATGAAGCCGTGACGCTCGAAGACGCGCGCGATCTCCACCGGGATGCGGTTGTGCCAGCCCGTGCCCGACCAGCGCCAATAATCCGACGCGGCGCTGTTGATGTCGATCGCCGCGCCCCAGGCATGCACCGAGCGTGCGGTCGAACCCGCGATCCTGCGGCAATTATAGGTGCCGGAATTCGGCACCAGGTATTTCAGGAACCGGTCCGGCAGTTCGTCGAGCTCGCGCACCACCGCTTCGAGCGCCTTGTCCACGCCATTGGCGGTGGTGATCGCGACATGCCCGCCGCCATGTTTCGGCAGCCAGGCAATCGAACGCAGCTTGGGCGTCACCGCGCCGCGCTCGCAATCGCCATACATGGCGTTGAACAGCGGCTCGAAGCGCACCCGGCCCGGATCGAAATTCACCGGCGGCGCCACCGCCTCCGCAGCTGCCGTGTAGTCGGCATAGAACATGTCGTCGACATCGGCATGCTCGACCATCTGGTCGAAGGTCTTGTCGCTGCGTCCGTCGGAGATCGCGAATTTGCGTCCATCTTTCAGCATCAGCCATTTGTCGTCGTGGCTGGCCAGGAAGTCGGGATAGCTGCGCACCAGCCGGTCGAGCTTGGCGTTCAGGTCCGGCGGCGGTGCGCCATAACTCTGCGCCTGCGCCGCCGTGCCGAGGCCGGCCAGCGCGATCGTCCAAAGCCAATGCCTGTGCATGCGTCCCGCCGGATAAAATCCGGCGGCATTCAAGCCGTTGCGCCCTATTTCGGCAAATAGGCGTTGGGCTCGACCAGTTCGAAGCCCGGCGTCTCGGCGACGCACTGGCGCAGCAGGAAGGCGTGGCCGGAGCCGTAGAACACCACGATATGGTCGCCCGGCTTGGCCAGCTGGACGATGTTGGCGCAGATCAGGAAATTGCGGTGGTACCAGGCGGTCAGCAGGTCCGCGCCCGGCTGCGCCGCGCCGCCGCCGACATGCAGCGTGTCGCGATAGAAGTCGTTGCCGTGCGCGATCCGCTCGGGGTCGTTCATCCAGCGCAGCAGCGCCGCCACGGTCCCGGTCTTCAGTATCGCGTCTTCCTGGCGCAAGGATGCCTCGATTGCCGCGCCGGCGCCGTCCAGCCAGGCGCTCTGGCCGTGCGCCTTGGCGTAGGTCTGCACCGCCTCGTAGGGGAAGTCGCCGTCGACATCGATGCCGTGGAATTCGGCAAGCCCGGCCTTCGCCGCCAGGCGGAAGCCCAACTGCACCACTTCATTGTGCGACGGCGGCAGCGTTCCGGCACGGTAGGCGGCAAAGCGCTCGGCCGCGATATCCGCCGGCCACTCCGCCGCGACGACGGTCGGCTTGAACGCCGCCAGCGCATCGGTCACCGCCACGATCTGCGCCTGCCGCGCCGGCGACAGCATGTCGTCGACCGTCATGTTGTGCAGGTCCTGGCCCGGATTGCTCATATGGAAACCGCCGACGATCATCACCTGCACCGGCGCGTCCGCGGCGCCGGCGGCCATCGGAGAGCAGAGCAGGGCGAGGCCCAGAAGTCCGGCAATCGGTTTCATGAAAAATCGTCCAGCAGGAGCCGCGTCCCGCACTAACACCGCGCCGGACAGGGCGGCAAAATGCCTGCTTTGCAGGCCAGCCATGCCGCCCAAGGATGCGTTCACCCTAGCGGTTAAGCCTTGCGTAAAATCTCTTTGCGATAATGCCCGAAATGGACCAAACGGTTGCCGATAGCCATATAGAGCCTCATGACCCTCGTTGAAAAAGCCGAACGGATCTATTCCAGGCTCGAGCACCGCGCCGATGCGGCGGTGCATGTCCTGGGCATCCTGTTCGCCATCAACGCCAGCCTGTGGCTGCTGTGGCGCGTTACCGGCCTGCCGGTGCAGGCCAGCGTCTTCGTCTACTGCGCCGGCCTCCTGGCGATGATCTGCTTCTCGGCCGCGTACAACCTGACGCCGCAAGGCGCGCCCAAACAAATCCTGCGCCGTTTCGACCATGCCGCCATCTTCATCATGATCGCCGCCACCTATACGCCGTTTGCCGTCAACCGGCTGGGCGCGCCCTATGGCAGCATCATCCTGACCGCCATCTGGCTCGCCGCCAGTTTCGGCGTGGTGATGAAGGTTCTCTTCCCCCGCCGCTTCGAGTTTCTCAGCCTCGGCCTCTATCTGGCCATGGGCTGGCTGATCGTCACGGTGCTGCAACCCCTGCATGCGGCGATGAGCGCGACCGATTTCTGGCTGCTGGTGGCGGGGGGCCTCGTCTACTCCGTCGGCGTCGCCTTCTACGTCATCGAGCGCATCCCCTATCACAAGGCGATCTGGCACGGTTTCGTGCTGGTCGCCGCGGTGCTGCATTTCACCGCCGTCGCCTTCGAATTCGCCCGATAGATTCCGAAAGCTTTCGTGAGTGGTGGCGCGGGCGCAAATCATCTATCCCGGCGCATGATTTCAGCGGTGATCTTCGATTGCGACGGCGTGCTGGTGGACAGCGAGATTCTCGCCCGCGAGGTCGAACTCGCGGCCCTCGCCGAACTCGGTCTGCACTATGACCCGCACGACTTCACCGTCCGTTTCATGGGCACCAGCGATGCGGCATTCTTCGAGATGCTCGACGCCGATTGCCGCGCGCGCCTCGGCCGCCCGATAGGCGACGAGATCCGCGCGCCGATGAAGGCGCGTTACCGCAAAGCGGTTGAAGAACGCCTGACCGAAGTGCCCGGCGCTCTGCGCGCCGTCGCGGCGCTCGGCCACGCCAAGGCCGTCGCCAGCTCCAGCAGCGTCCGCGGCCTGGACACCAAGCTGCGCAAGACGGGCTTGTGGGACCACTTCGCGCCGCATGTCTATTGCCATCGCGAAACGCGTGTATGGCATTCAGTGTGGTCAGAAATCCGGCTAAGCCGATTGCAAAATCGTCTGCCGAGAGGCCGCGCAGGTAACCGTTGTCGCGTAGACCATCGAAGAGAACGCTCATCTCGCGCGCGAGATTCTCAGGATAACAGAACGCGCTCTGACCCTTGGAGATTCGCACGCGGCGGAAGCGTCCCGCCCATGGATAGATGTCCTGAAAGAGGTGGCGATGGACGGCTCGGTAGTGAGCGACGCCGAGACGGCCACGCGGCAAGGGTTCTTCGGCGCGCTGCGCCGACATCGCGAGCTCAAATTGCCTGAGCGCCCCGGCCGTGCGCAAGCCGGGAATGTTCTTCAAGACCGTGGAGTTCGGGTAGCAGTAGATATGGTCGGCGGCATCGTACATAGCCGCGCGGTGCTACTTGCCGTATTTGCCGGAGAGCGTGTCGCGCCGGATGCGCGAGGAGGCGCCCTGCTTGTCCAATGTGACGAAATCAGCCCGCATCGCTTTGGGCATGTGCAGACCCTCGACAGCGCTGATCTTGCCAAACGCGGCGCGGCCGATGATGAAGCGGCCGGTCTTGGCGGTGGCGGGCTTGGTTTTACTCATGGTTCTATTCTAGCAGAAGCGTGTGCTGCGGGGAATCAATTGTTCAACAACGAACGGGGCGGAAACACCCCTCACCCTGCCCTCTCCCCCGCTAAAGCGGGGCGAGGGCAATAAGGGTTAGTTATCGAGGAAGCTCCGCAGCTTCCGGCTCCTGCTCGGATGCTTCAGCTTGCGCAATGCCTTCGCCTCGATCTGGCGGATGCGCTCGCGGGTCACGCTGAACTGCTGGCCGACCTCTTCCAGCGTGTGATCCGTGTTCATGCCGATGCCGAAGCGCATGCGCAGGACGCGCTCTTCGCGCGGGGTGAGGGTCGCAAGAACTCGCGTCGTGGTTTCGCGCAAATTGGCCTGGATCGCGGCGTCGATGGGGAGGATCGCGTTCTTGTCCTCGATGAAGTCGCCGAGATGGCTGTCTTCCTCGTCGCCGATGGGCGTTTCGAGAGAGATGGGCTCCTTGGCGATCTTGAGGACCTTGCGGACCTTTTCGAGCGGCATGGCGAGACGCTCGGCCAGCTCTTCGGGGGTCGGTTCGCGGCCGATCTCGTGCAGCATCTGGCGGGAGGTGCGCACCAACTTGTTGATCGTCTCGATCATGTGGACCGGGATGCGGATCGTGCGCGCCTGGTCGGCGATGGAACGCGTGATCGCCTGGCGGATCCACCAAGTGGCATAGGTGCTGAACTTGTAGCCGCGGCGGTATTCGAACTTATCGACCGCCTTCATCAGGCCGATATTGCCTTCCTGGATCAGGTCCAGGAACTGCAGGCCGCGGTTGGTGTATTTCTTGGCGATGGAGATGACGAGGCGCAAATTGGCCTCGATCATTTCCTTCTTGGCGACGCCGGATTCGCGCTCGCCCTTCTGCACCGTCTGGACGTTGCGGCGGAATTCGCTGACCGACTGGCGCGTCTCGGTCGCCAGCGCCTGCATGTCGTCGCGCAAGGCGTTGATCTTGTCGCGCTCGTCCTGGACGAAATCCTTCCAGCCCATGCGGCTGAGGCGGCCGACGCGGCGCGCCCAATGCGGGTCGAGCTCGTTGCCGAAATGCTCTTTGAGGAAATCCTCGCGCGCGACGCCATGCGCCTCGGCAAGGCGCAGCAGGCGGCCTTCGAGCGACACGAGACGGCGGTTGATGCCGTACATCTGGTCGACGAGGGCTTCGATGCGGTTGTTGTTGAGCTTGAGCCCCTTGACGAGATCCATGGTCTCGTTGCGCAGCTTCTTGAAGCGGCGTTCCTGGCCGGTCGACAGCTCGTCGGAGGCGAGCGCGGCTTCGACGCTCGCGTCCTGCAAACGGCCGAGCTTCTTGTAGAGCGCGGCGATGGCGTCGAGGGCTTCGAGCACCTGCGGCTTCAGCGACGCTTCCATGGCGCTGAGCGGCAGATTGCCTTCGTCGTCGAAATCCTCGGCGTCGGCGGCTTCCTGCGCCGCGGCGGCGGTGGCGGCGACGTCGACTTCGCCGTTCTCGTTCAGGATGGGCGCGCGCGGCGGGGCCGCCGGCTTGGGCGGCGCGGGGGGCTTGGGCGGCGGCGGCGTGCCGTTGATCTGCGCCAGATGCGCGGCGGACGAGGCGGCCTGGGCGGCGGCGGCGGCCTGGCCTTCGGGGCCGACGGCGTACATCGCTTCGAGGTCGATGATGTCGCGCAGGAGAACCTTGCCCTCGTTGAGCTCGTCGCGCCACACGGTGAGCGCCTCGAAGGTCAGGGGGGATTCGCACAAGGCGCCGATCATCAGCTCGCGGCCGGCCTCGATGCGCTTGGCGATGGCGATTTCGCCTTCGCGGCTGAGCAGCTCGACGCTGCCCATCTCGCGCAGGTACATGCGCACCGGATCGTCGGTGCGGTCATATTGCTCGGCGGCGGTGCCGGTCTTGGCGACGACTTCCTTGGAGCCTTCGGCGACGGCGGGGAGATTCTCGTCGCCGCCCTCTTCCTGCTCTTCGCTCTCGATGACGTTGATGCCCATCTCGTTGAGCAGGGACATCGTGTCCTCGATCTGCTCGGACGAGGTCTTGTCGGACGGCAGGACCTTGTTGAGCTCGTCATAGGTGACGTAGCCGCGGGCCTTGGCCTTGGCGATCATCTTGCGGACCTGGGCGTCCGACATGTCGAGCAGCGGCGAGTCGGCGTCGCCGGGGGTGTCTTCACCCGGCTTGCTGGACTTGGCGGCGACCTTCACGGGAACCTTGCCGTTGGCCTTGGCAGCCGGCTGGAGACCTTGCGGCTTTTGGCCCGGCTTCAGGGCGACGGGCGCGGGCCTGGCAGCGGATTTGGGGTCGAGCTTGGTCTTGGCGGCGGGAACTGCCTTAGCGGCAGCTTTGGCGGCGACGACAGGCTTGGCCACCGGCTTGGCGGCGCCCATCGCTGGCGCTTTGGGCTTCGCGGCGGCCGGCTTGGCCGGGGTGGAATGCTTCTTGGCGGCTACCGGCTTGGCCGGAGCGTGTTTTTTCACGGGTTTTGCCTGTTTCTTGGTCGCTGTCTTGGTCGGCACGTGCGCATTCCGTCAGAAAGGGCCCCTATATAGAGGCACGTGAATCACCTTTTTTCGTCCTGGGGCCTCGGAGTAAACGTCGAGGCCCGGACTTCAGTCGCTTTGCGGGTCGCCGAGCAGCCTTTGGGCCTCGTTCCAACTCTCCTCGGTGCCTTCGTTCCGGAACCGCTCCATGGCGCGGGCGCGCTCGGAGGGGCGTTCGGCCGTTTTGCAGAGATCGTTGGCAAGCCGGAGAAAACCCGCGTCGACATCCTCGTCTTCGGGCGCCGGTTCCGCTCCACCTGACGACCGCGCGTTCAAACGGTCAACAAGCTCGGCCATTCCCAGACGTCGTAGATGGTTCTCAAACCCCTGTTTTTCAAGGCTGGAGCCGGAGGCGGCGAGGTTTAGAAGCTGGTGGCGCAACCTGTCAAGTTGGGTGTCGAGCAGAGGCAGTTCCGCCAGCAGCTCGCCGTGGCGCGAGGCGAGGTCGGGCTCCGCCAAAAGCAGGGCCGCCAGGGCCTGTTCCTTCAGGCGGCGGGCGCCGGCATGGCCCGAAACATAGAGCAGGCTCGCCTTCACGCCGGCCGAAACGCCGGGATCGGGGGCGTAGGCACCTGGCTTGCGGCCCCGGCCGGGCTCGCGCCCGCCGCCGATCATGCGCTTGGCGGGCTGCCATTCGCGTTTGGGGCCACTGGGGGCGCGGCGCTTGAAGGCGTCGAACACCTTCTGGTCGAAGTCGCGGCGGTAATAGCCGGCGATGGTGCCGTCGCCGATCGCGCTGGTGATCTCGGCCAGGGCGCGCTCGAGGCCGGCGCGGCGCTCGGGGGTGGAGAAATCCTTGCCCTCGGTCTCCACCCGCCACAGCACCTGGGAGAGCGGCAGCGCGTCGTCGAGAATCTTCTTCATCGCGATGGCGCCGTTGGCGCGCAGGAAGGAATCCGGATCCTCGCCCGTGGGCAGGAAGGCGAAGCGCAGCGAATAGCCGGCCTTGAGATGCGGCAGCGCCAGACGCGCGGCGCGGTGCGCGGCGCGCAGGCCCGCCTCGTCGCCGTCGAAGGCCAGCACCGGCTCGGGCGCGGTGCGCCAGAGCAGCTGCAACTGCTCTTCGGTCAGCGCGGTGCCGAGCGGCGCCACGGCGTAGTCGAAGCCGCCGCGCACCAGCGCGATGACATCCATATAGCCCTCGGCGACGACGATGGTCTGCGCCTTGATGCCGGCGGGGCGGGCGGTGGCGAAATTGTAGAGCAGCTGGCCCTTCGAAAAGAGCGTGGTCTCGCCGGTGTTGATGTATTTGGGCTTGGCGTCGGGGCTGAGCCCTCTGCCGCCAAACGCGATGACGCGGCCGCGCGGATCGGAGATCGGGAACATCAGGCGGTCGTAAAAGAAATCGCGCGGGGATCGGCCTTCGTCGGCGGGACGCACCACGCCGGCGGCGACCATGTCGTCGATCGTAATGTTCTTCGTCGTGAGATGCCCGATCAGCGCGCTGTTCGAATCCGGGGCAAAGCCGAGACGGAATTTCTTCGCGACGTCGGCGTTCAGGCCACGCGACTCCAGATATTGGCGCGCCTCGGCGCCGCCGCGCGCGGCGAGCTGTTCTTCGAAAAAGGCGCAGGCCGCTTCGATGACGTCGTAGAGCGACTTCTTCTTTTCCTCGCGGGCTTCTTCCTCCGGGGTCCATTTGGGAAGTTCGACGCCGGCCTCGCCGGCCAGGCGCTCGACGCTTTCGGGGAAGGTGAGGCCTTCGGTTTCGACCAGCCATTTGAAGGCGTCGCCGCCGGCGCCGCAGCCGAAGCATTTGTAGCGGCGGCGCTCGTTCTCGACCTTGAAGCTGGCGGATTTCTCGTTGTGGAACGGGCAGCAGCCCCACAGCGTGTTGCCCTTGCGGGTCAGCTTCACGCGCCGGCCGACGAGCTGGACGATGTCCGTCCGGCGCAGGATTTCTTCGAGCAGGTTGGGGCCGTAGCGCATCTTGCTATTTTAGCAACTTAAGTTGCGAAAAGCGCAATGCGACCGCATTGCGGAAATCGCGTTGCAATCGCATTATTTTGGTCAAAGCGGCAATTATCGCCAATTGCCCACAGTGTTATTCCCGACCGAGCCATGCGCAGCACGGCGAGGGGAAGAATACCCATGATTGCGAGCGCCTGAGGCTCTTCTAATTCTGGGTCCCTGTACGCTGTCGCTACAGGTCCCTCGCGTCGCGCGAAGTGCGCGCCGCTCGCCGGGGATGACAGGGGTGGCTAATCCGCCGCCAGTTCGATGACGGTGCCGTCGGGGTCGCGGATGAAGAGGGCGACAGCGCCGCGCCTGCCGGAGATCGCGATGCCGGCGGCGTTCAGCGCCTGCTCCGTCGCCGCGACATCTTTGATCTTCAGCGCGATATGGGTGATGCCGGGATATTTCTCCTTCACGTCCATGAGGATGTTGGGGCGGGCGGCGTCCGGCGCGTTGAGGATGAAGTTCAGTTCCAGGCCGCCGGGATGGGTCATCGCGGCGACGGGTTCGGGACCGGCCGGACCCCAGGCCCAGACGAAGCCGAGGCGTTCGTAGAAGGCGCGGCTGCGGGCGAGGTCGTGCACGCGGATGCCGATATGGGCGAGGCCGGTGACTTGGGTGTGCAACGACATGCTGGCTCCTTCCGCGCCGGCCCCTCCCCGAAATTTGCTTCGCAAATTTCGACCCTCCCTCAAGGGGAGGGTAGATATTATTTCGGCGCGCTCAGCGCTTCCTTGACCGCGCCGCCGGCTTTGCCGAAGTCCATCTGGCCGGCGTAGCGCTCCTTCAGCGCCGACATCACCTTGCCCATGTCCTTGATCGAGGCGGCGCCGATTTCGGCGATGACCGCCACGACGGCAGCCTTGGTCTCCTCGGGACTCATCTGCCTGGGCATGAATTCGCGGATCAGGGCGATCTCGTCGCGCTCGGCCTGCGCCATCTCGGGGCGGTTGCCGGCGTCGAAGGCGGCGACCGAATCCTCGCGCTGCTTGATCATCTTGGCGAGCAGGCCGAGAATCTCGTCGTCGACCAGAAGGTCGCGGCTGTCGGCGGTGCGCGCGGCGATGTCGCGGTCCTTGATCGCGGCATTGATGAGACGCAGCGTGCCGAGGCGCTTGGCGTCCTTGGCCTTCATCGCCGCTTTCACCGCATCGTTGATCTGCTCGCGCAGGCCCATGGTATTCTCACCTGTTGGAAAGTTGTAATCTAGCGCGCTCGCGGCACTTTGCCAACCGCTTGAAAAGCCAAGGGAAATTTGCCGCCGCAAACGCTTGACCCCAAGGGGCCCTCTCCCTATTTTCCGCGCAATCCAACTGGTATCCCGCATGTCCGATGCACGCACCGCAACCGCCGCCAAGCCGGCGGTGGAACTGTCGCGCGGCGCGTTGGTGCTGGCCGACGGCAGCGTGTTCGAAGGCCAGGCCTTCGGCGCGGCACAGGAAGGTGTGGGCGAGGTCTGCTTCAACACGGCGATGACGGGCTATCAGGAGATCCTCACCGATCCCTCCTATGCCGGGCAGATCGTGTGCTTCACCTTCCCCCATATCGGCATCGTCGGCGCCAACCTGGAAGACGTCGAAGCGCTGAACCCCGTGGTGCGCGGGCTGATCGTGCGCGCGCAAGCGGGGCATCCGTCGAACTATCGCGCGCTGTCGGCGCTCGACGCCTGGCTGAAGACGCACAACATCCCGGCGCTGGCCGGTATCGACACGCGGGCGCTGACGGCGCGCATCCGCGAGCTCGGCATGCCGCACGGCGTGATCGTGCCGGCGAGGAACGGCACGCTCGACATCGCGGGCGGCGTCGCGGCGGCCAAGGCGTTTTCCGGACTGGTGGGCCTCGACCTCGCCAAGGAGGTGACGTCCAAGCAGATGTACAAATGGCGCGAGATGCCGTGGGCCTGGGGCGCGGGCTATGGCGCGCTGCCGGAGCCGAGCTGGCGCGTCACGGTGGTCGATTTCGGCGTCAAGCGGAACATGCTGCGGATTCTCGCGGGGCTGGGCGCGGACATCACGGTGGTGCCGGCGCAGGCGACGTTCGAGGACGTGATGCGGCACCAGCCGGACGGCGTGCTCTTGTCCAACGGGCCGGGCGATCCGGCGGCGACCGGCGCCTATGCCATTCCGACGATCAAGGGGCTGATCGACGCGCAGGTGCCGCTGTTCGGCATCTGCCTCGGCCATCAGATGCTGGGCCTGGCGCTGGGCGCCACGACGCGGAAGATGGCGCAAGGCCATCACGGCGCCAACCATCCGGTGAAGGACCTGGAGACCGGCAAGGTCGAGATCGTGTCGATGAATCACGGCTTCACGGTGGACGCCGATACGCTGCCCAAGGGCGTCAAGCAGACGCATGTCTCGCTGTTCGACGGGACGAATTGCGGCATCGCGGTGGAGGGCGCGCCGGTGTTCGGCGTGCAATATCACCCCGAAGCGTCGCCGGGGCCGATGGACAGCCATTACCTGTTCGACCGTTTCGCGAGCGTGGCGCGCCGCGTGAAGGCCTGAGCCATGCCGAAGACGCCGCTGAAAATCGATTTCATCGCCTCGGCCGCGAAGCTGGCGACGTCGGGCCAGGCGTCGGTGGCGCTGTTCCAGCACGGCGACGCCAATCTCCTGCTGTTCGTGCCGACCGACCAGGACACGCAGCAGGCGCATAAGCGCGACGAGCTCTATGTCATCCAGGCGGGCCAGGGCATCTTCAAGCGCGGCGACGAGACGGTGCGCTTTAGCGCCGGCGACGTGCTGTTCGTGCCGGCCGGCGTGCCGCACCGCTTCGCCAGCTTCTCCGCCGAGTTCAAGGCCTGGGTGCTGTTCTTCGGGCCGGATGGCGGGACGAAGGCTGGCTAGCGCAGGTGCTTTCGCACCACCAGCTTCAGGCCCGACCACACGTCGCTGACGGCGCAGACTTTGACGTCGACGAGATCGGTTTTGAGCGCGCGGGCGCGGATCAGATCCTCGGTGACGTCGGTCGGGATTTTCGCGGCCTTCTTGTACCAGCTCACCCACAACATGCCGTCGGGCTTCATCGCCTGGCGGGCGCGCGGCAATTGCGCGTCGAGTTCGGCGAGCGAGGTCACGAAGAGGTGGATGAAGTCGGCGCCGCCCTTGGGTGGCTTCGCGGCGAATTTCGCGTCGCTGCCAATCAGTGCGCGATAATCCTGCGGCGCGGCGAGTGGAAGGATCGCCATGCCCGGCTTGAAGCCGAGTTTGTCGGCCAGCGATTTGGGCGAATATCCCGCCATGTTCAGCCCTTCACGCGCCAGGGCGGATAGCGCCGGTTCTCCTTGGCGAGGAAGATCGAGCTGACCCCTTTGCCGCAGCCGAGGTCGAGCACGCGCATGCCGGGCTTGAGTTCGAGCGCTTCGCTCAGATATTCGGCCAGCCACAGCACGTGCGGGCCCATCAGGTTGTCGACGATCCAGCGCCCGTCGTAGCGGTTGCTGCGGGGAAAGCGCGGCTTGGCGAGGCGCGCATTGAGTTCTGCGTCGGTCATGGTCATGTCATTCTCCTATCGGTTGTCGGCTTGGGCGCGCACGCAATAAAGGCCCAATCGCGAGATGCGATAGGGCCCGCCGCCTTGGCTGAAGATCAGCCCGCGCTTTTTCAGCTTCTTGAAGAGATCGAGCGTGCAGTCGGCCAGCCGGTAGCCGTCGCGGCTCCAGCAATCGACTTCGGCGATCCTGTCGTCACGCCAGAGATGTTGAATGCGGCCGCCCTGCGCCAGGCAGTGCAGCAGGCGCTGCTCCAGTCTTGAGATGTTCACGGATGAGACTCGTCATGGGGTCGCGATCCGCAGCGGCGGAGGCACGCGCAATCGCGCGCACATCTTTCGATGCGTGGTCAGGCCCGGCAAACGGCCGGGCGTTCAGCGAATGACGACAATCTCTGACATAAAACCTCTGTTGGAGGCGGGCGTGAGGCTTTGGATTTAAGCGCCGTCGCGGCGGCTGTCAACGCGCCCGCCAGGCGGCTTTGCGCAGCGCCATGATGGTCGAGACGTGTTCGGCCTTTGGCTCGGGGCCCTCTTCCTGGAAGCCGAGCGCGGCATAGACGTGGCGGGCGCGGGCGTTGTCGTTGTGGACGCTGAGCCAGAAGCGCTGCGCGTCGCTGTTCGCGAACACCCAGTCGATGACGGCTGAGAGGAACGGCTTGCCGAAGCCTTGGCCGGCGTCGGTCACCGCGATGCGGCGGAGGAATTCGCTGCCGCCCGGCGTGTTGCGGTTCTGCAGGATCGCGATGCCCTGCGGCGCGCCGGCGTCGTCGAGGCCGAGAAAGTAAAGCCAGTTGTCGTCGGCCAGATGGGCGCGGTGCTCGTCTTCGGGGAAGCGGCCGACGAGGCTGTCATAGCCCGGGCGGCGCTCGGTCGCCATGATGAAGGGAATGTCGCCGACGCCGGCGCGAACCAGCGTCACCATCTCAGCGCTTCAGTTCGAGCACGTCGAAGGTGGATTCCTGCACCGGATACGGCATCTCCAGGCGCGCGTGACGCGCGTCGATGGCGGTGAGGATGCCGATCTGGTCGTCGGGCGTGGCGCTCGCGCCCGCCGAGGCGCCGTTGCCGGAATAGGCGTGCGGCGGCTCGCCGCTCACATAGGACGCGCCGAGATAAACCAGGCCGCCGTCGCCGGGATAGAGGAAGCCGGCGGTGCGGGTGCTGCCGCTGGTCTTCTCCAGGAACAGGCCGCCGTCGCGGTTGGAGATGCGGCAGCTGAACCAGGCATAGACGACATAGGGCGTGACGCCGCCGAGCTTGATGGTGCGGCAGCGCCAGGCGCCGGCGATCTCGCCCGGGCTGGGCGCGTGGCTGGCGGGTTCGAGGGCGGCGCGGATGGCCGACGCGTCGCCCGTGCCGCCTGCGGCCTGGGCTTCGGCGAGGCCCTTCTGCTTGGCTTCGCCGAGCGCGGCGAGACGATGCTGATCGAAGGGCGTGGCCTGGTCTTGCCAGCCGGCGGCGGCGGCGGTGGCGCTCAGCAGCAGCGCGGCAACAGCGAGGCTAGGCAGGTTCGCGCGCATGGGTCTTTTCTCCTTCGCTGTCGCCCGTGTCGGCAGCGTTCCAAGTCCTGAGATCGGCGGGCGGCGGCATGCCGACGACGCTGTAGCCGGCATCGACCATGTGGATCTCGCCGGTCACGGCGGCGGACAGATCGCTCAGCAGATAGGCGGCGGCGCCGCCGACCTGGTCGAGCGTGATGTTCATCTTGAGCGGGCTGTGCGCCTTGTTCCAGCGGAACATCGCGCGCGAGTCGGTGATCGCCGAGCCGGCCAGCGTGCGCATCGGCGCCGCCGAGATCGCGTTGACGCGAATGGCGTCGCGGCCGAGGTCGGCGGCGAGATAGCGGACGGAGGATTCGAGCGCCGCCTTGGCCACGCCCATGACGTTGTAGTTGGGCATGACGCGGCTGGCGCCGAGATAGCTCAGCGTCAGGAGCGAGCCGCCGCGCCCGCCCTGCGACGGCGCCATCAGCTCGGCGGCGCGGCGCGCCACGGCGGTGAAGGAATAGCAGGACACCGACATCGCCATGGCGAAGTTGGCGCGGGAGGTGTCGACATAGCGGCCGCGCAATTCGTTCTTGTCGGAGCCGGCGATGGCGTGCACCACGAAATCGAGATGGCCCCATGCCTGCTTGAGGGTGCGGAACGTCGTGTCGAGGCTCTGGTCGTCTTCGACGTCCGCCGCCACGACGATCCTGGAGCCGATGGAGGCGGCCAGCGGCTTCAGCCGCCTGGCCTGGGCGTCGCCCTGATAGCTGAACGCGATCTCGGCGCCATGCGATGCAAGAACGCGCGCGATGCCCCAGGCGATGGAGTGGTCGTTGGCCACGCCCATCACCAGGCCGCGCTTGCCCTGCATCAGTTTGCTGTCCGCCATGTATCCCTCACCCTTCTGGGTCTGTTCCATATTGGGACAGCCGACAAAGGGTCGGACGGTCCGATGCAAGTCTTATGCGTGGCGCTGGAACACCAGCGACGCATTGGTGCCGCCAAAGCCGAAGGAGTTGGACAGCGCGGTGTCGATGCGGGCGTGGTCGATGCGCCGGCGCACGATATTGGCGTCGGCCACGAGCGGATCGAGCTCCTCGATGTTGGCGCTTTCGCAGATGAAGCCGGATTGCATCATCAGCAGCGTGTAGATCGCCTCGTGCACGCCGGCGGCGCCCTGGCTGTGGCCGGTGAGCGATTTGGTGGCGCTGATCGGCGGCATATTGGCGCCGAACACTTCGCGAATGGCGTTGATCTCCGGGATGTCGCCGACCGGCGTCGAGGTGGCGTGCGGGTTGATGTAATCGATCGGACCCTTCACGTCGCGGATCGCCAGCTGCATGCAGCGCACCGCGCCTTCGCCCGAGGGCGCCACCATGTCGGCGCCGTCCGCGGTGGCGCCATAGCCGACGAGCTCGGCATAGATCTTGGCGCCGCGCGCCTTGGCGTGTTCGAGCTCTTCGAGCACCAGGATGCCGCCGCCGCCCGAGATCACGAAGCCGTCACGGTTCTTGTCATAGGCGCGGGAGGCCTTTTGCGGCGTCGCGTTGAACTTCGACGACATCGCGCCCATCGCGTCGAACAATTCCGAAAGCGTCCAGTCGAGCTCCTCGCCGCCGCCGGCGAACATGACGTCCTGCTTGCCCCACTGGATCATCTCGGCGGCGTTGCCGATGCAGTTGGCGGACGTCGAGCAGGCCGAGGAGATCGAATAGTTGACGCCCTTGGTCTTGAACCAGGTCGACAGGTTCGCCGAGCAGGTCGACGACATCGCCTTGGGCACCGCGAAGGGTCCGATGCGCTTGGGGCCGGAGGCGCGCGCCGTATCGGCGGCGCCGACGATCGCCTTGGTGGACGGCCCGCCCGAGCCGACGATCAGGCCGGTGCGCGGATTGGAGACGTCTTTGTCTTCAAGGCCGGCATCGGCGATCGCCTGGTTCATCGCGACCCAGCAATAGCCGGCGCCATCGCCTTGGAAGCGCCGGGCGCGGCGGTCGACCGCGGCGTCGAGATCGATCTTCAGGCTGCCATGCACCTGGCTGCGGAAATTCATTTTCGTGTAGTCTTCGGCCGCCACGATGCCGGATTTGGCTTCGCGCAGGCTCGCGACGACTTCCTGCGTGTTGTTGCCGATGGATGAGACAATGCCCATCCCCGTAACGACGACCCGTCTCATGAAAGTAATTTCCCTTTGCGCGGCATCATCACCAGCTGTCATGGCCCGCGACTGCGGGCCACCCAGGTGACGCATGCGCGAACTGAAAGATAAGGTAGCGCAAATTCCGTCGAATCCCGAGCGTTTGATCACCTGGGTGGCCCGCAGTCGCGGGCCATGACAATTGTGCTTCTAGGCCGGCTGAGGCGCGCCGGCGGCCTGCAGCGCCGCCATGGCGTCGCTGAACAGGCCGACCTTCATGTCCTTCACTTCGAACGCGACGTTGCCGTCGACCTTCACGATGCCGTCGGCGACGCCCATCACCAGCCGCCGCATGATGACGCGCTTCAAATCCACATAGTAGGTGATCTTCTTCGCCGTCGGCAGGACCATGCTGCTGAACTTCACCTCGCCGACGCCGAGGGCGCGGCCCTTGCCGAGGCCGCCGGCCCAGCCGAGGAAGAAGCCGACCATCTGCCACAGGGCATCGAGGCCGAGGCAGCCCGGCATCACCGGATCGTCCTGGAAATGGCATTTGAAGAACCACAGATTCGGGTTCACATCGAGTTCGGCTTCGACCTCGCCCTTGCCGACGCTGCCGCCATTGTCGGTGATTTTCGTAATACGGTCGAACATCAGCATCGGCGGCAGCGGCAGGCGCGCATTGCCCGGGCCGAACAGTTCCCCGCGGGCGCAGGCCAGGAGGCCGGCCATGTCGAACGACGATTTGCGCGTTGGGTTGGGTTTGTCCACGTCCTGGTCCTCTGACGGCCGCCCAAAGGGATTGGGCTTCGGCCGATTTCTATGTTAGAAGCGTTCTAAGTCAGATGCCGCTTTCGCGGCACAATAGCAAAGATGACGCCCGAGTGTCAGCGGTACAAGTGCCGCTGAAGCCACGGAATCCCGGAGTTGATAACCCGTCATGGGCAAAAAGGTTCGTGAACCGGCAGCGGAAGCCACCGAAAGGTTGCGGCAGGCGGGTCTGCGCCCGACGCGCCAGCGGGTGGCGCTGGCCGGCCTGCTGTTCGCGGACGGCCACCGGCACATGACGGCCGAATCGCTGCAGGCCGACGCGGTCGCGGCCGGGGTCCAGGTCTCGCTCGCCACGGTCTACAATACGCTGCACCAGTTCACCCGGGCCGGCCTGCTGCGCCAGGTGGTGGTGGACGCCGCCCGCTCCTATTTCGACACCAATACCGGCGATCACCAGCATTTCTTCGTCGAGGACGAAGGCGTGCTGATCGACATCCCCGGCGAGCATATCGCGGTCGCGGGCGTACCGGCGCCGCCCATGGGCCTGACGGTGGACCGCATCGATGTGGTCGTGCGCGTCAAGCGTGGCTGAGAACGACTCTCAAACTGTTTAGAACTATTCTAAACTATTGACAGGCGGCGGCGCGCGCGCTTTTCTCTGTCCCGAGATGGGTTTCACGAGAGCACAGGAGACGCACATGGCCGCATTGAAGGGTTCCAAGACCGCCCAGAATCTGAAGGACGCGTTCGCCGGCGAGAGCCAGGCCAACCGCCGCTATCTCTATTTCGCGCAGAAGGCCGACGTCGAAGGCTACAACGACGTCTCGGCCGTGTTCCGCTCGACCGCGGAAGGTGAGACCGGCCACGCGCACGGGCACCTCGAATATCTCGAAGCCGTCGGCGATCCGGCGACCGGCGAGCCGATCGGCGCGACCGACCTGAACCTCAAGGCCTCCATCGCCGGCGAGACGCACGAATACACCGACATGTATCCGGGCATGGCCAAGACGGCGCGCGGCGAAGGCTTCGACGAGATCGCCGACTGGTTCGAGACGCTGGCGAAAGCCGAGAAGAGCCATGCGGGGCGGTTCCAGAAGGCGCTCGATACGCTCGGGAAGTAGGACGGCCTCCCTTTCCTCCCCCGTTGTTACGGGGGAGGGGGACCGCGAAGCGGTGGAGGGGGC
>OLLF01000240.1_pt1 | contig 36917 bp, 41 predicted proteins | sample 1604471 | NCBI WGS metagenome assembly OLLF01 (sample SAMEA104055714, study PRJEB20765) | soil metagenome | isolation source: soil
ACTCCTCGAACCCGAGGCGCCAAACCGCAGAAATCCAAACCAAATCGAGCTGCTATGGGCCTAGAATTTAAACCGGACAGCAGTGGGCTCGTCCCGGCGATCTATGAAAACGGTCGCTGAAAATTGTCGCCGGTGGTGTTCATGGATGGCCGGCACGAGGCCGGCCATGACGATAAATGAGTAAATCCAACCCCAAATAGCTTTAGTAATCCTACCGATTGAGCTCCCGCATCGCGAGATCCAACCCGCCGAGCGTCAGCGGGAACATGCGGCCGTTCAGGAGCTGGCCCATCAGGCCGATCGACGGGGTGTATTCCCAGTGCTTCTCGGCCACCGGGTTCAGCCATACGGCGTGCTCGAACATCGTGGTGACGCGGTCGAGCCAGATGGCGCCGGGCTCTTCGTTCCAGTGCTCGACGCTGCCGCCGGGATAGGTCACTTCATACGGGCTCATCGTCGCGTCGCCGACGAAGATGATCTTGTAGTCGCGCGGATATTTGTTCAGCACGTCCCAGGTGTTCATCTTCTCGTTGTGGCGGCGGCGATTGTCCTTCCACACGCTCTCGTACAGGCAATTGTGGAAGTAGTAGAAATCCATGTGCTTGAATTCGGTCTTGGCGGCGCTGAACAGCTCCTCGCACAGCTTGATGTGCGCATCCATCGAGCCGCCGATGTCGAAGAACAGCAGCACCTTCACCGTGTTGTGGCGCTCCGGGATCAGCTTGAGATCGAGATAGCCCTTGTTGGCCGTGTCCTTGATCGTGCCGGGCAGATCGAGCTCGACCTCGGCGCCCTGGCGAGCCCATTTGCGCAAGCGGCGCAGCGCCACCTTGATGTTGCGGGTGCCGAGCTCGACGCTGTCGTCGAGGTTCTTGTATTCGCGCTTGTCCCAGACCTTGACCGCCTTACCGTGGCGCGACTTGTCCTGGCCGATGCGCACGCCTTCGGGATTGTAGCCGCCATTGCCATAGGGCGACGTGCCGCCGGTGCCGATGGCCTTGTTGCCCTTTTCGTGGCGCTTCTTCTGCTCTTCCATCCGCTCCTTGAGCTGCTGCATCAGCTTGTCCCAGCCGCCTGCGGCCTCGATGGCCTTCTTCTCCTCCTCGGAGAGGAATTTCTCGGTCAGGGCTTTGAGCCATTCTTCCGGGATCTGCGCCAGCAGCGAGCCGTCGATGCCTTCGAGGCCCTTGAAGACATGGCCGAAGACCTGGTCGAACTTGTCGAGGTTGCGCTCGTCCTTCACCAGCGCGGTGCGCGAGAGGAAATAGAACTCATCGATCTTCATGTCGATGACGTCCTTGTCCATCGCGTCCATCAGCGCGAGATATTCCTTGAGCGTGACGGGAATCTTGGCGGAGCGCAGCTCGTCGAAGAATTGGAAGAACATGGGACTTACCTTCCGGGGCAGGCCAATGGCGGTTGGCGAAGTCTAGACCGGGGGCGGCCACAGGGCCAAGGGCCGCAAACCGCCCCTATTCGCCCAGCGTTGCCAAGGCGTCGACCAGGGCCTTGGGACCGACGATGCGGTCGCCCATCTCCAGCGCCGCGCTGTCCGGGCCTTCGCGCCCGGCGTCCACCGCGTTGGGCGGACCGACGAAGGTGGAACGCACCTCCACGATCCAGCCATGGCTGAGCGCGACATAGAGCTGCGTCGTGTAATCCTGGCCGTTCATCGTAATGAGGTATTCGCGCGAGCGAATGTCGCTCAGCGGCGAGCTGGTGTCTTTCGGGTCGCGCTGCAATGCCTCACCGAGCGGCCTGGCCTCGGGATAGGTCTGGGCGATCTCTTTCTGATAGCCGGCGAAGGCCTGATCGACCGTCACGCCGTCGGTCGCCTTGACGGCGAAAATCGTGAGCTTGGCCCATGCGCCGCCCTTGAGATCGGCGCGGCGATAGTCGCAGCCGATGTCGGTCCCGTCCGGCTTGTAGACCTGCACATCGTACAGCGTGGAGTTCGGATATTTTGCCGGGCAGATCAGGCCGCTCTGCGCATGGCGGACCGCCCCGTCATCCTGGACCGTGAAAATGCCCGCCGATCCCGGGGCCGCCGCGACGATGGCTGCGTTCGCGGCTTTCAAAGCCGCAGGGCCGTCCTCTGCGCGCGCCGGCAGGGTGAGCAGCGCAACGCATGCGAGAAGGACCGCAGCGCGCATCGGATCAGTGCGGCTGTGGCGGCAGGGCCGGCGGGCTTTCCACCGGAATCACCGGACCCGTGGGCGGCGCCAGCTTGGCGATGTGGACCAGGGCCTCGGTGTAGACCGCGTTGAGGAAATCGCGCTGCTTGTCGTCGTCGCGCGGCGTAGCGAATTCGACCGTGGCCTCGACCGCCCAGCTGCCGATGGTGCCGGTGGAGAACAGGATGCGGTAGTGCAGCGTCTCCAGCGCCGCGGTCTCATAGGTGCGCGAATAGACCGAGATCGGCGTCGCGCCGCCGCCGATGGTCATGGTGCGCTCGCCGATCAGCTTGCCGCCGATGCCTTCCTGCTCGGCGAATTCCGGCGCCAGCGCGGTCTTGGGATCATAGGCGGCCTTGAGCGGCGTCAGCGTGATCGTGCCGTAGACGCCGTCGATCGCCGAATAGGCGCAGAAATCCGCGCCGATCGAGGGATCGCGCTCGCCATAGGCGTCGCGCTCGAAATGACCGATGAACAGCGGGCAGACGAAACCCGAGGCCGAATGGACCTTGTCCTGGTCAGTGCCGGCGTCCTTGAAGGTGTCGATATCCGTCGTCTGCGCAAAGGCGGGCGACAAGCCGAGTGCCATTGCGACGACGAGAGTGCGGAACGGTTTCAGCGGCATGGTCGCCTGCTTGTTCTTCATTTGTTTCCGGGCGATAGTAGCAGAATGAGCGGCGAGATCGACAGTCTGGTTCTCGAACAACTGCGGCACATCCGGGCGGTGGTCGAAGACACGCGCAAGGACATCCGTGAGCTGATGTTTCGCGTCGGCATGCTTGAGAGTAACGTCGCGGGTCTTCAGGCACAATACGCGCATGTTGCAACGCGGATCGACCGCGTCGAGGAGCGACTCGAACGCATTGAGCGCCGCCTCGGCTTGGTCGACGCCTAGTTCCGACTCTCCCGCCGCGCCAGGAAGGCCAGGCGCTCGAAGAGATGCACGTCCTGCTCGTTCTTCAGGAGCGCGCCGTGCAGCGGCGGGATCAGCTTGGTCGGGTCGCGCTCTTTCAGCGCCTCCGGCGGGATGTCTTCGTTGAGCAGCAGCTTCAGCCAGTCGAGCAGCTCGCTGGTCGAGGGCTTCTTCTTCAGGCCCGGCACGTCGCGGATCTGGTAGAAGACGTTCAGCGCCTCGCTGACCAGCTTCTGCTTGATGTTCGGATAGTGCACGTCGATGATCTTCTGCATCGTCTCGCGCTCGGGGAATTTGATGTAGTGGAAGAAGCAGCGGCGCAGGAACGCGTCCGGCAGCTCCTTCTCGTTGTTCGAGGTGATGAGGATGATCGGGCGGATCGCCGCCTTGATGGTCTCGCCGGTCTCGTAGACGAAGAACTCCATGCGGTCGAGCTCGAGCAAGAGGTCGTTGGGAAATTCGATGTCGGCCTTGTCGATCTCGTCGATCAAGAGGACCGAGCGCTTCGTCATCTCGAAGGCTTCCCACAGCTTGCCCTTGCGGATGTAGTTCTTGACGTCCTTGACCCGCGCGTCGCCGAGCTGGCTGTCGCGCAGGCGGGTGACGGCGTCGTATTCGTAAAGGCCCTGGATCGCCTTGGTGGTGGACTTCACATGCCAGGTGATCAGCGGCGCGTTCAACGCCTCGGCGACCTGGAAGGCGAGCTCGGTCTTGCCGGTGCCCGGCTCGCCCTTGACCAGCAGGGGCCGCTCCAGCGCCACGGCCGCGTTGACCGCGATCCGCAGGTCGTCGGTGGCGACGTATTTGTCGGTTCCTTGAAAGCGCGGGGCAGCCATCTGTCGTCTCTCTTTTTGGAAAATAGCGGTCGTCAAAGGGTAAGTGGCGGGACCGCGGGGCGCAAGGGCGCGGCATTTTTGATGGCGGGCGGTCAAAGCAGCCGCCACGCCAACCCACCTTTGCCCGCCCGCATGGTGCACCAAACGGCGCTTTTTGCTGCTAATATGGCGCGCGGCACGGCCCGTCGGCCTTAAATGCCGCAGCGAGCTTGGGGGGATGCGATGCACTGGATGTTGATTGCCGCGGCGTTCGGCGCCGGCACGGTGGCGATGTTCACCGACTGGCTGTTCATGGGCCTGCTGTTTCACGACGCCTATAACGTCTTTCCCGAAGTCTGGCGGCCCGGCATCCGCGAGGGCACCGAGCGCAACGCCATCATCGGAGCGAGCGTGCTCGGCTATGTGATGAGCGGCGGCGTGGTGGCGCTGTGCGCCGTCGCCGGCGCGCACGGCATCGTCGCGGGATTGACCGTTGCGGCTCTCGTCTGGCTGGCCGGACCGTTCGTCATCCTGGTGGTCAACGGCTTCTTCATCAAGATCGATCCCAAGATCACCGTGGCGCATTGCGCCGGCTGGCTGGTGCGCATGGCGCTGGCCGGCGCCGCTGCCGGGTTCGTGCTTCCGGTTTCGTAGAACGAGCAAACCGCCAAACCTGTCGAGGCTGCGATGCGCAAATTCCTGCCGGCCGCGTTTGTGTTGAGTGTCGCGCTGCTGTCGGCGTCTGCCGCCGCGCCGCCGGCGGTGTCACCGGACCAGATGGCGTGGCAGGTGTTCGCGGTGATGACGGCGCCCGCCGGCGGGTCGGGGACCAAGGCCGTGGCGTTCGAGACCTGGGCGTCGGACAGCGACATCTATGCCGCTACGCCCAAATGGCCGGGGACACAGGCCAAGCACCTGGTGCGCAGCCTTGCCGCGGTGGCGGAAGACCACGGCGTGCACCTGCTCGGCGCCGGCGCGCCGAGCTGCGTGCCGAAAGACGGCGCGGTGGGAAATTTCCCGCCGGGCGCCTGCATCGGCGAGGAGGTGCAGCACAACCGGCCGGTGTTCGACACCATCGTCGCGGGCGGCCTGAACACGACGGCCGGACTGGTGAAGGCGTTCGCCAGCGGCAAGGCCATCGCGATGCCGGCGGATTCCATCGTCGTCAAAGCCGATTGGGTTCTGGTGCGCGATATCCTGCGCTGGCTGCCCAAGGCGTATAAAACCGCCGCCGATGTCCGCCGCGCCTATTACACCAACAGCGCGACGCTGAACGGCATCGGCGGCGAATACGCACTGGTCGGGATGTCGGTGCAGAGCAGGCAGCTGCCCGACTGGCTGTGGATGACGTTCGAGCAGCGCAGCAATCCGGGGCGCTGCGACGTGCTGGGCTGCCATGACGGGTTCGGCGCGGTGGCCGCCAACGTCGCGCCCTATGCCGACGCCAATCGCGACTATGGGCCGTGCGCCAAGACGCCGGCGCTGGCGGCGCTGCTCAAGACCGCGAAGATCGATCCCGTGTGGAACAATTACTGCCTGAAGGGCACGCAGACGACCTTCAGCGACGCCGGCGGCAATCCCACCCTGCTCGCCAATTCGGTGATCGAGCGCATGAACAAGGGCGTGCCGGAGAAATACACCTCATGCATTTCCTGCCACGCCTATGCGGCGTTCAATGCCGCGGGCACGCCGAACTACCGCGCTCTCTACACGCCGCAGATCGGCGAGGTGCTGCCCTGCCTGCTGACCGGGTACAAGCAGCACGACTATCTGTGGAGCGTGCTGGCGGCGCATTGAGGGCGGCCGCAACGCTGCGTTGCGGACCCCGTTGCGCCACCGCGTAAAACGCGGCCTAATCGGGGCAATGGCTGTCGCGCACGTCTACACCGTGGCGTTCCAAGGTATCGAGGCACGCGAGGTGGACGTCCAGGTCCATATCGGCGAAGGCAGCGGCGGCATTTTCAACATCGTCGGTTTGGGCGACAAGGCGGTCGCCGAAAGCAAGGAGCGCGTGCGCGCGGCGCTGTCGGCCATCGGGCTGGCGCTGCCCTTTCACCGCCTCACCGTGAATCTCGCGCCGGCGGATCTGCCGAAGGAGGGCAGCCACTACGACCTGCCCATCGCGCTCGGCCTGCTGGCGGCGATGGGCGTGCTGCCGGCCAGCGAGATGGCGAACTATGTCGCGCTCGGCGAGCTGTCGCTCGACGCGCAGATCACGACGGTGGCCGGCGTGCTGCCCGCCGCGCTGGCGGCCAGCGAACAGCAGCGCGGCCTCATCTGTCCGGCGGCGTGCGGGCCGGAGGCGGCCTGGGCGGGCGGAATCGAGATCATCGCCGCGCCGTCGATCATCGCGCTCGTCAATCACATCAAGGGCGTGCAGGTGCTGAACCCACCGGTCGCCAGGCTGGCGGACGATACGGTCAACGCGCCCGACCTGCGCGACGTCAAAGGTCAGGAGACCGCCAAGCGCGCCATCGAGATCGTGGCGGCCGGCGGGCATAACCTCTTGATGATAGGGCCGCCCGGCGCGGGCAAGTCGATGCTGGCGCAGCGCCTGCCCGGCCTGCTGCCGCCGCTGGACGCGCGCGAGGCGCTGGAGCTTTCCATGGTGCAAAGCCTCGCCGGCGAATTGCCGGGCGGCGCGATCTCGCGGCGGCGGCCGTTCCGCAATCCGCATCACTCCGCCTCGATGGCGGCGCTGACGGGCGGCGGGCTCCGGGTGAAGCCTGGCGAGGTTTCGCTCGCGCATCTGGGCGTGTTGTTTCTCGACGAACTGCCGGAATTCCAGCGCGCGGTGCTGGATTCGCTGCGCCAGCCGATGGAGTCGGGCGAAGCGGTGGTGGCGCGCGCCAACGCGCATGTCCGATTCCCGGCGCGCTTTCAGCTGATCGCGGCGATGAATCCCTGCCGCTGCGGCTATCTGAGCGATCCGGCGCAGGCCTGCGGAAGGGCGCCCAAATGCGCCGTCGATTATCAGTCGAAGATTTCCGGGCCGCTGTTCGACCGCATCGACGTGCATGTCGAGGTCGGCGGCGTCTCGGCGGCCGACCTTTCCCTGCCGCCACCGGCCGAAGGCAGTGCGGAGGTGGCGCGGCGCGTGGCCCGCGCCCGCGACGTCCAGCGCGCCCGCTATGACGGCAAGAGGGTCCGCACCAACGCGGAAGCCGAAGGCGAATTGCTGGACCAGGTGGCATCGCCCGACGCGGCGGGCGCGCGGCTTTTGACCGAGGCGGCGGACGCGATGCGGCTGACGGCGCGCGGCTATCACCGCGTGCTGCGCGTCGCGCGCACCATCGCCGATCTTGCCGGCGCCGAGCGCGTCGGCCGGCCGCATATCGCCGAGGCCCTGTCCTATCGCCGCATCAGCCAGCTGAACTGACGGAACTATTCGCGCGCGCCGCCCGTTCCCAGTGCGCAAGAGCGCTTTGATTGTAGCGCACTTAACGGGGGATTTCATGCGTGGCCTGACATTGATCGGTGTGGTGCTCGTCATCCTGGGCGTCGGCGCGTTGCTGTTCGGGCATTTCAGCTACACCGAGACCAAGCCGCTGGTCGACGCCGGACCGATCCATATCAATTCGCAGGAGGACCACACGGTGTGGATTCCGACGGTCGCCGGCGTCGTGGTGCTTCTGGCCGGCCTCGGCCTGGTGTTCGCGGGACAGCGTAAGGTCTGAAGCACAGTCCTGCGCGTGTGTAGCGTGGTCGGTTTGAAGTGAAACCCCTGCCGTCATCGCCCGGCTTGTCCGGGCGACCCAATTTGTCTCGGGTCGAAAGAAAGATGGGTTGCCCGGACAAGCCGGGCAATGACGGAATTGGGATTGGAAATTTCAAACCAAACGCGCTCCGGTGGCAGGCCTCATCTCGACTCGTGATATCCGTTCGGATATCACGAGGACGGATTTGAATCGGGGGATTTGCATGTCTTTCCAAACTTGGATTCGCGGCATCCTGGCGGCGGCCTTGCTCGCCTGCGCGCCCCTCGCGGCACAAGCCGGCACGATCACCGTGTTCGCCGCGGCGTCGCTGACCGATGCGCTGGGCGACGTCGGCAAGGCGTACAAGGCCAGGACCGGCAACGACGCGGTGTTCTCCTTCGCCGCCTCCTCGGCGCTGGCGCGGCAGGTCGAGGCGTCGGGCGGCGCCGACATCTTCATGTCCGCCGACACCGACTGGATGGACTATCTCGACAATCGCGGCCTGATCCAGCACGCGACGCGCAAGAACCTGCTCGGCAATCACCTGGTGCTGGTGGCGCCGGCGGGCTCGACGGTGGCGCTGACCATCGCGCCGCATTTCGACCTTCTGGGCGCGCTCGGCGGCGGGCGGCTTTCCATCGCCGATCCCGATTCGGTGCCGGCCGGCAAGTATGCTCGCACCGCGCTGACCACGCTGGGGGTATGGAACGGCGTCGTCAATCACACGGTGAACGCGGAGAACGTCCGCGTCGCGCTGAAATACGTCTCCAGCGGCGAGGCGCCGCTCGGCATCGTCTACATCACGGACGTGATGAGCGACAAAGGCGTGCGCATCGTCGGCACCTTCCCGGAGAACAGCCATGCGCCGATCGTCTATCCCGCCGCGCTGGTGAAGGACGGCAAGCCGGAGGCGCAGGCCTTCCTCGACTTTCTGAGCGGACCCGAGGCGCGGGCGATCTTCGAGAAGGACGGCTTCATCATCCTGGGAACGCATTAAATGACACTGCGCACATTTCTTCTCGGCGGCGCGGCCTTGCTGGCGGCGACCGCGCCGGCCTTCGCCGACGACGCGGCGATCCTGAGGCGGCTCGACGCCATGCAGCACATGATGGAGCTGCAGCAGAAACAGATCGCCGCCCAGCGCGGCGCCCTGCGCCACAAGGGCGTCAACGTTCCCGCCGCGCCCGCCATGACCGCCGAAGCCGCGCCGCCGCCGCCCGCCTCGGTCGAGGCCCATGTCGCGCAGCAACAGGTCGCCATCGACGACCTGGTCGGCAAGTTCGCGGCGCTGGAAGACCGCGCCCGTGTCGAGAAGTCGGACCAGCCGGTGTGGAGCATCGCCGGCGGACGGCCGAGCGTGACCTCGTCCGACGGGCGCTTCTCTTTCGCGGTGCGCGCCATCGGGCAATACGACATGGCCTATTTCGCCCAAGGCGCCGCGGCGCGGCAGCTGGCGGCGGCGAACGGGCCGGATCTCTCCAGCGGCTCGAACTGGCGCCGGGCGCAGCTCGGCATCCAGGGCAAGGTGTTCGGCGACTGGAATTACTATTTCAACTACGATTTCGGCGGCGGCGCCTCGAGCGGCAACGAGCTGCAGGGCCGCATCCAGCAGGCCTATGTCGAATATGCCGGCCTACCGGGCTTCGCTTTCCGCGTCGGCGCCTTTCCGCCCAGCGCCAATCTGGAAGACGCCACCGGCGCCGGCGACGTGATGTTCTTCGAGCGCAACGCACCCTCCGACCTGTCGCGCAGCCTCGCCGGCGGCGACGGCCGCGACGGCATCGGCGTGATCTATGCCGGCGAATCGCTGTTCGCCTCGTTCGCCTATACCGGCGGCAAGGTCGCCGACACGACGCTGTTCTTCGACGAGCAGCAGGCGCTGGTCGGGCGCGTCAGCGACGTCTTCTATTCCGCCGGCGACGTGAAGCTTCTGGCATCGGCGGCGGCGACCTATGTCTTCCGCGGACCCGATGCGACGGCCGGCGCGGGTTCGGCGCGCAACATCACGCTGGCCGACGGGCCGGAGCTGACGACCGACGACCAGAGCCTGCGCCTGATCTCCACCGGTGCGATCAACGCCGCGACCAGCTGGAATTACGGCCTGGAAGGTGCTGGCGAATGGGCGAATTTCTACGGCCAGGCCGGCTATTTCGGTTACGGCATCGAACAAGCCGCGGCAGGCACGCCGGACCTTGCCTTCGACGGCTGGTACGCGCAGGCGATCTGGATCCTCACCGGCGAGAGCCGGCCCTACAACGTCGCCAACGGCTCGTTCTCCAATCCCAAGCCGCGCGTGCCGTTCTCGCTCGACGGCTGGGGGCCGGGCGCGTGGGAATTGGCGGCGCGCTACAGCGACCTCGACCTCAACGACCATGCGGGTAGCCTCGGCGGCGCGCTGCCGCCGGGCGGCATTCGCGGCGGCGAGCAGAGCAACGTCACGCTGGCGCTCAACTGGTATCCCAACAGCGCGCTGAAATTCTCGCTGCAATGGCAGGATGTCGACGTGAGCCGGATCGGCACCATCCCCGCCGGCTTCGGTCACCTTGCGATCAACAATGCGCAGATCGGCCAGCGCTTCCAGACCTTCGCCTTCCGCTCGCAAATCGCGCTGTAGGAGATCACGATGCGCCGTATCGCCCTTTTGGCTTTGGTCCTTTCGCTCGGCGCGACATCGGCGCTGGCCGCCGATCCGGTGTGCAGCAAGCTCGCCTGGCCGCTGGACAAGGAGCGCGCGCTGTTGAACGGCGCGACGCGCAGCATCGCCAGCGGCGCGCCGCTGGTGCTGCAGATCGAGAACGCGCCGGCCGATCACATCGCCATCGCGATCACGCCGGCGCCTAAGCCGTAACCGCCTTCGGCCGCAGCACGGCCGCGATGGCGAGGCCGGCCGCGAGATAGGCCGCCAGCTCGACGAAGCCGTAAGCCAGCGTGTAGTCGAGCGGGAATGTGTACCAATTCCAATACGGGATATTGGTCGTGATCGCGGCGGCGAGGCCGACGACGGTGACAAACCCCACTCGCATCGCGTAGCCGAGCAGCGCCGTCTGCGCGAGCAGCCAGGCGGCGAGCAGCGATTCGGCGACCTCGGTCAGGAACTCGACGACCAGGTTGCGCGGCGACATCGTCATCGGCGAACGCGGATTGTAGACCAGGAAACCGCCGGGCGCGGTGGCGGTGGAGGCTTTGCCGGTCATGGCGGCCGGAAACAGGAACAGCCCGCCCTTGTCGCCGATGGCCGAGGCCAGATTGCCGACCGTGGTGCTTTCATTCGGCAGGGTGCTGACGCCGATCATGCCGAGCGGCGTGGCGAGATGGGCGACCGAAGACCAGATGAACATGGCGATGCCGCCGACCAGGCCGGCGATGAGAATGCGCATTGTGCTCCCCCCAGGATGCGACGCCCCATTATAGCGTATCGCGCGGCGGCGTCAGCGATGCTGCGCTGCGAAAATGCACGGCTTGGCGGACGTGCCGCCATGCGTTACGCCTTTGGCGGGCGAAAACGGGGGCGGACATGACGGACACATCCAGGCGCAGGCGCTTTCGCCCCATCCACCTGCTGCTGCTGATCCCCTACGCCGCGATGATGTGGGTGCCGTCCTACAACCGTGTCGAACCGATGGTCGCCGGCATTCCGTTCTTCTACTGGTACCAGATGCTGTGGATCGTGCTCGGCGCCGCGATCATGATCCCGGTCTATCTCGCCGATGAGCGCAGCGCCAAGAAGGACGCCGCGTGATGGCGCCGGACAACACCGCGATCATCGTCTTCGTCGTCCTGTTCGCCTTCGTGACCATCGTCGGGTTCTATGCGGCGCGCTGGCGGCGCGGCGATCTCAACCAGCTGCACGAATGGGGCCTGGGCGGGCGGCGCTTCGGCACCATCGTCACCTGGTTCCTGCTGGGCGGCGATCTCTACACGGCGTACACCTTCATCGCGGTGCCGGCGCTGCTGTTCGGCGCGGGCGCGACGGGCTTCTTCGCGGTGCCGTACACCATCCTGGTCTATCCCATCGTCTACATGGTGTTTCCGCGGCTGTGGTCGGTGGCGCGGGCCAAGGGCTATGTCACGGCGGCCGATTTCGTGCGCGGGCGCTTCGGCAACGGCACGCTGGCGCTGGCCGTCGCCGTCACCGGCATCATCGCCACCATGCCCTACATCGCCCTGCAGCTGGTCGGCATGGAGGTCGCCATCGCCGGCCTCGGCATCGACATGGACCTTGTGGTGCCGGGGCTCGGCACGGTGCGCGACTTCCCGCTGCTGCTCGCCTTCGTGGTGCTGGCATTTTATACCTACAATAGTGGTCTTCGCGCGCCGGCGCTGATCGCACTGGTCAAAGACGCGCTGCTCTACATCGTGGTCATCGCCGCCGTGATCGTCATTCCGATCGAGCTCGGCGGCTTCGGCAAGATCTTCGCGGCGGCCGATCCCAAGACCTTGGTTCTGGCGCCCGCCACGGCGGCGAGCATGGGGCCGCAGGCGGCCTATGCCACGCTAGCGCTGGGTTCGACGCTGGCGCTGTTCCTCTACCCGCATGCGGTGACGGGCCTCTTGAGTTCGGGCAGCCGCCATGTGGTTCGGCGCAACGCCGTCATCCTGCCGGCCTATTCCTTCGCGCTGGGGCTGATCGCGCTGCTCGGCACCATGGCGGTCGCGGCGGGCGTAAAAGCGATGCCGCAATATGCCGGCGGCTTCAAAGCCTTCGGCAACCAGTTCGCGGTGCCGGCGCTGTTCCTGCACAGTTTCCCGAGCTGGTTCGTTGGCGTCGCCTTCGCGGCCATCGCCATCGGCGCGCTGGTGCCGGCGGCGATCATGTCCATCGCCTGCGCCAACCTCTTCACCCGCAACATCTACCGCGAATATTTCGATCCCGACTGCAAGCCGGCGCGCGAGGCGCAGGTCGCCAAGCTGGTCTCGCTGGTGGTCAAGGCCGGGGCGCTGTTCTTCATCATCGAACTGCCGACCTCCTACGCCATCCAGCTGCAATTGCTGGGCGGCATCATCATCATCCAGACGCTGCCGGCGGTGATCTTCGGGCTCTACACCAACAAGCTGAACCCCTGGGCGCTCTTGATCGGCTGGGGCGCCGGCATCGGCAGCGGCACGTGGATGGCGTATGCAGGCGCCTTCAAGGTCTCGATCTATCCGCTTCAGCTGTTCGGCTACACCATTCCCTGCTATGCGGCGGTCTCGTCGCTGGTGGTCAACATCGCAGTCAGCGTCGCGCTCAGCTGGGTGTTCCATGCCGTGCGCAGGACGCCGCCGAACGACGAGACCGTCGATGCCGACTACGCCTGAGGCGCGCTTTGCATGGCGCGGCGATAAGGCCTACAGCCTGTCGATGGACCAGATCCCGCGCGGCACGGACTTGACCTCCGGCGAACTGACGACGCTGAAAAACATCATCGCGCGCAGCTTCGTGAGCGCCGGAACCGTGCCGAAATTGCGCCGCGAGCGGTTGCTCGACATGGGCCTGATCACCGCCGGCATGGGCGGATTGATGCCGACGCCGATGGGGCGGATCGTGGCGCGGATGCCGGGTTAGCCGAACCGCCCCGTGATGTATTGCTCGGTGTGCTTCTTGTCCGGCGCGGTGAAAATCTTTTCCGTCGGGCCGAACTCGACCAGCTCGCCCAGATACATGAAAGCGGTGTAGTCCGAGGCGCGGCTCGCCTGCTGCATGTTGTGGGTGACGATCACGATCGTGTAGTCGGCCGACAATTCGTCGATCAGCTCCTCGATCTTGGCGGTCGAGATCGGGTCCAGCGCCGAGCAGGGCTCGTCCAAGAGGATCACCTCGGGGCGCGTCGCCACGGTGCGCGCGATGCACAGGCGCTGCTGCTGGCCGCCGGAGAGGCTGAGGCCCGACTCTTTCAGCTTGTCCTTGACCTCTCCCCACAAAGCGGCGCGCTGCAGCGCGCTTTCGATGCGGCCGTCGAGCTCGGAACGCGGCATGCGCTCGTAGAGCTTGATGCCGAAAGCGACGTTGTCATAGATCGTCATCGGGAACGGCGTCGGCTTCTGGAACACCATGCCGACGCGGCTGCGCAAAAGATTGGTGTCGAGGCGCGAGCGCAGGATGTTCTCGCCATCCATCATCACCTCGCCCTCGGCGCGCTGGTTGGGATAGAGCTCGTAGATGCGGTTCAAGACGCGCAGCAGCGTGGACTTGCCACAACCCGACGGGCCGATGAAGGCGGTGACCTTGCGGTCATGCAACGGCACGGTGACGTTCTTCAGCGCCTTGGTGGCGCCGTAGTAGAACGACAGATCGCGGATATCGACCTTGGTCTCGCCCGTCTTGCCGGCGGTGCGCTGGGCGTCCATGTCTAACTCCGCTTCGGTTGCAAAAGGCGCGCGATGACGCTGAGCGTCAGCACCGCCGCAGTGATCAGCAGAGCGCCGGCCCAGGCCAGCGTGTGCCAATCCTCATAGGCGTTGTTGGCATAGATGAAGATGATGTGCGGCAGGCTCTCGATCGGCTGGCCCATATGCGTGCTCATGTTCGAGTTGCCGAAGGCCGTGAACAGCAGCGGCGCGGTCTCGCCCGAAATGCGCGCCACGGCCAAAAGGACGCCGGTGACGATGCCGGCGCGCGCCGCCCGCCAGGTCACGGCGCGGATGATGTTGCTGCGCGGCGCGCCGAGCGCGGCGGCGGCTTCGCGCAGGCTGTTGGGCACCAGCAGCAGCATGTTCTCCGTCGTGCGGATGACCACCGGGATCACGATCACCGACAGGGCGGCGGTTCCGGCCCAGCCGGAAAAGCCGGTCCAGTCCTCGTGGATATGGCCGAGCAGGCCGTTGCGCACGACCATCACTTCGTAGATGAAGACGCCGATCAGAATGGACGGCGCGCTGAGCAGGATGTCGTTGACGAAGCGCACGACGAAGGCGGTGCGCGTGTAGCGGCCATATTCGGCGAGGTAGGTGCCGGCCAGGAGGCCGATCGGCGTGCCGGCGGCGACGGCGGCCGCGCTCATCAGCAGGCTGCCCACGATGGCGTTGGCGAGGCCGCCCTGCTCGCCTTCCGGCACCGTGCTCTTGAGGAAAAAGTCCGGCGAGATGCCGGCCGCGCCCTTGAGCACGAGCGAGGTGAGAATGAGGCCAAGCCACATCAGGCCGAACCCCGCGGCCAGAACGGAGAGCGTGAGAAAGCCGAAATTGACGGCCTTGCGGCGGGCGACGAGAGCGCGGTTCACGCGGCGCCTCCCGCGAGCTTGTCGAGCCGGCGCAGCATGAGCTGGGCGATGGCCAGGACCAGCGTCGTGATGACGAAGAGAATCAGGCCCAGCGTGATCAGCGAGGAGACGTAGAGATCGCCGAGCGCTTCGGTGAACTCGTTGGCGATGGTCGCCGAGATCGAGGTGCCGGGCGCGAACAGGGATTTGAGGATGTGATGCGAGTTGCCGATGACGAAGGTCACCGCCATGGTCTCGCCCAGCGCGCGCCCCAGCGCCAGCATGGCGCCGCCGGTCACGCCGGAGCGCGCGAAGGGCAGGACGACGCGCCACATCACTTCCCAGGTCGTGCAGCCCAGGCCGTACGCGGCTTCCTTCAGGATGGGCGGCACCGTCTCGAACACGTCGCGCGTCACCGCGGCGATGAACGGCAGGACCATGATCGACAGGATCAGCGCGGCGGTGAACAGGCCGATGCCATAGGGCGGCCCGCCCAGATAATCCTGCAGAAAGGGCACGTCGGCGAAACGGTCGACGACCCAGCTTTGCACATGCTCCTGAAACCAGGGCGCGAAGATGAAGGCGCCCCAGATGCCGTAGATGATGCTGGGAATGCCGGCGAGCAGCTCCACCGCGATGCCGATCGGGCGGCGCAGGGAACGCGGACAGATCTCCGTCAGGAAGATCGCGATGCCGATGCCGATCGGCACCGCCAGGAGCATCGCCAGGAAGGCCGTGAGCAGCGTGCCGTAGATCGGCGCCAGCGCGCCGAACTTTTCGGTCACCGCGTTCCAGGCCTCGGTATAGACGAACGGAAGTCCGAAAGCCCGGATCGCCGGCAGCGCGCCTTCGATCAGCGAGGCCATCAGGCCGCCGAACAGCAGCAGCACCAGCAAGGCGGCCGCGAGGGTCAGCAGGCGGAACCAGCGGTCGCGCGCGCCGCCCTTCCTGACCGCGATGGCGCGTTCGGGAATGCTCAGCATCTGTTCGGAGAGGGCGATGTCGACCATGCGGATGCGCCAACGTCCAAAGAGCGGGGACGGCAGCCAAGACGCTGCCCCAGAAAAATCACGTCGGCCCATCCCATCGGCGTTGCGCGCAAGGACCATCACAGTTTTGCAAAGCTTTTGTGACGGCTCCCGGGACGCGGGGCGTCGAAACGAATAACTCCTTGATTACAAAGAAAAACCGCGCGAGGTCGCCCCCGCGCGGCAAATCTGCCGAACGCTGTTCAGCGGCCCGCGGTCACGACCACATCGAAGCTGTCGCCGGTGCTGTTGGTGACGGTCCAGTGCTCGCCGATCGGATGGATCGAGAGCGGCGAGCAGGTCTCGGGCGCCTGCGGCGCCGACGATTGCAGGCACAGCGTGGCGCCGCTGTCCTTGGTCGTCCACTTGCCCGGGACCGCGACGGGCTTGCCGTCCGGCGTCGTCGCCTTGGTCATGTAGGTGCCGTCGGCGTTGAACAGCAGCATGCCGGACGCGCCGGTCTTGGCGTTCTTGGTGACGACCGTATTGGCGTAGGTATCCGCCATCGGATCGGCGGCATAGGCAGCCGTTCCGGCAAGCACGAAAGCGCCGGCCAATGCCAGCAGGGAAAGACGCATGAATAATCCTCCTCGAAGTTAACCCCGCCCGCCGTTTTTCCGCAGCTGAGCGCGGGCAATATTAACCTTTTCTGCACCTTACGGAAATCGTTCCCTTTAAGGATTTCTGAAAGCACTGCATGGCTAGGTTGCTCTGGGGCTTTTTTGGATGATCGGCGGCTTGCGCGCGCTTCGCACCTTGGTTGGACTGATCGCGTTCGCCCTCTTGGTGGTCGCGTTCGGCGATGTCGTGCTGCATGACGGCTTCACGCTGATGCCGCCCAGCGTGTTCGCGGTCCTGGTCGTGGTCGTGCTCAGCTTCCTGCTGCACGAATTCGTCGTCGCGCGGCAGCGCACCGAAGTCCTCGACCGCCAGGCGGTGCAACTGAAATCCGCCAGCACCCGGCTGGAGCAATCGCTGGCCGCCGCGGCCGCGTTCAACGCGCGGCTCAACCAGAGCGAGGCGCGCTACAAGGGCCTCGTCGATGCCCAAGGCGACGCCATCTTCCGCCGCGCCCCGGACAGCCGGCTGACCTATGGCAACGACGCCTTCTTCAAGCTGTTCGGCCTCAACGCGCAGCGCGCCGTGGGGCGGCCCTTCGCGCCCGAATTGCATCCCGACAGCCGCGCGCCTTTGTTCGGCAGCTTCGCAGGGCTCGAGACCGGCCACGCCCGCGTGCGCTACGACCAGCATGTCCGCACCGCCTATGGCTGGCGCTGGATCGCCTGGGAAGACTACGCGGTGCGCGACGCCACCGGCCGCCTCGTCGAAGTGCAAAGCGTCGGGCGCGACATCACCGAGCGCAAGGCGCTGGAAGACGCCATCACCGACGCGCGCGACAAGGCCGAAGCCGGCTCCCGCGCCAAGTCGGGCTTCCTCGCCACGATGAGCCACGAGATCAGGACGCCGATGAACGGCGTGCTGGGCATGGCGCGGCTGCTGCTCGAAACCGAATTGCGCCCGGAGCAGCGCACCTATGTCGACGCCATCAGCCAGTCGGGCGAAGCCCTGCTGACGCTGATCGGCGACATCCTGGATTTCTCCAAGATCGAGTCCGGCACCTTCACGCCCGACGAAGACGAAGTCGAGCTGCGCCCGCTGATCGAGGGCGTGGTCGAGCTCGCCTGTCCGCGCGCCCACGACAAGGGCATCGAACTGGCCTGCATCGTCGAAGCGGCGGTGCCGCAGATCATCCGCAGCGACAGCGTGCGGCTGCGCCAGGTGCTGACCAATCTGATCGGCAACGCCGTCAAGTTCACCGAGCGCGGCGGCGTCGAGCTCACTGCGCGCCTGATCGAAACCCCCGAGCGGCGCTTCGTGCGCTTCGACGTGCGCGACACCGGCGTCGGCGTCAGGCCCGAGAAGCGCGAGGAGATCTTCCAGGAATTCGTCCAGGCCGATTCCAGCCATGCGCGCAAATTCGGCGGCTCCGGCCTTGGCCTTGCCATCTCCAAGAAGCTGGTCGAGGCGATGGGCGGCGAGATCGGCATCGAAGAGGCGGCAGGCGGCGGCAGCCGGTTCTGGTTCACCCTGCCCTCCGTCGTGGTCAAGCCGTCAGCCGACACCGGCGAGACGCCGCTGGCCGGCCTCGCCATCGCCATCCTCAGCCGCAACGCCGTCCTGCGCGAGAGCCTGGCGGCGCAGATCCGGTCCGCCGGCGGCACCGTGGCCGGCCCCCAGGACGCGCGGCCCGACATGCTGCTGGTCGACGCCGGCACCGATTCCGAGCCCAACCCGCCCGGCCAGCTGGACGGGCGCATTCCGTCGCTGGTGCTGCTGACGCCGGCGGCGCGCTCGCAACTCGTCGCCCTGCGCGAGATGGGTTTCGACGGCTACCTGGTCAAGCCGGTGCGCCGTTCGACGCTGATCGAACGCATCCTGAGCCGGCCCGAGCCCGTCTATGCGCAGCACTATGCAGCGGCCCCACGCGCCGCCAGCGCACCGGCCCCGGCGGACCCGGCGCCGCTGGGCAGCTTCAAGAGCGCGCTGCGGATCCTGCTGGCCGAGGACAATCCGATCAACGCCCTGTTGACCCGCGAGCTGCTGCGCCGCCGCGGGCATACGGTCATCGAAGTCACTTCGGGTGAAGCCGCCGTAAAAGCGATGCAGACGGATACGTTCGACATCGTCCTGACCGACATCCACATGCCCGGCATGGACGGCATCGAGGCGACCCAGGCGATCCGCGCGAACGAGACGGCGAGCGGCAGGCCGCGCACGCCGATCGTGGCGCTGACGGCCGATGCGCTGGAAACCGGCAAGCGGGCTTGCAAAGACGCCGGGATGGATGGTTTCCTGACCAAACCCGTCGACCCCGCGCACCTGGATGACATGTTCAACATCTTCTTCCCGAACAGCGTACCGGCTCGCACCCAAGCCGCATGAGCGCCAATCCGGACGGCGCCCGCTCCGCCCCTTCGAGCCGGACGCAAGCCGCCATTGCGTCCTATCTCAAGCCCCGCTCCGCCACCATGCTGGTGCTCGGCGCGGCCTGCGGGCTGCCGCTTCTCACGATCTCCAACGCGCTGGGCCTGTGGCTGACGGACGGCGGCGTTTCCATGACCGAGATCGGGCTGTTCGCCTATACGCTGCTGCCCTATTCGTTCAAATTCGCCTGGGCGCCGTTCCTGGACCAGGTGCGCCTGCCGATTCTGCACCGGCTCCTGGGCAAGCGGCGCTCATGGATGCTGGTGGCCCAGTTCGGCATTCTCGTCGCGTTCATCGGGCTATGGCTGAGCGACCCGCACACACAGCTCATGCAGGTCGCGCTGTTCGCGCTGCTGCTGGGATTTTGCGGCGCCAGCCAGGACATCTCCGTGGATGCCTGGCGCATCGAGATCGCACCGGCGGAAGAGCAGGGTACGATGCTCGGCGCCTATCAGCTCGGCTATCGCCTGACGGCACTCGCCACGGCGGCGCTGGCGCCGTACATCGCCCAGCTCGTGTCCTGGCACGCCAGCCTGATCTTTCTGGGCTGCCTTATCTTTCTGGGCATGGCGGCCGCGCTGCTCGCGGGCCGGCCCCCGGAGCGCGACGCCCGCGACGAAGTTCAGGCGGCAGAAACGCGGCTTCATGTGCTCGGCAGGATCGGCGCCGCGCTCGGCTGGTTCTACGGCGCGGTGATCGCGCCCTTTGTCGATTTCTTCCGCATCCATCGCTGGACGGGACTGCTCATCCTGGCGATGATCGGCGCGTATCGGCTGCCCGATTTCGTCATGGGGACCGTGGCGCGGCCGATGTACCGGCAGAGCTTCACGCTGGTCGAGATCGGCACCATGTCCGGCCTGATCGGCGTGTGGGTGACCATCGCCGGCGCCCTGATCGGCGGCTTCGTCGTTTTCCGCTTCGGCATCAGGCGCGCGCTGCTGATGGGCCTGGCGGCGGTCATCGCCGGCAATCTGTGCTATGCGCTGCTGGCCGCCAGCGGCCACAACATCGCCATGTTCGCGGTTGCGATCGGGGTCGAGAACATCGCCGCGGGCTTCGCCGGCACGGCGCTGCTCGCCTACATGTCGAGCCTGACGAGCAAGGCGTTCACCGCCACGCAGTATGCCCTTTTCAGCTCCTTCTATGCCCTGCCCGGAAAAGTGCTCGGCGGGCTTTCCGGCCTGCTGGTCGACTGGTTCGCCGGCCATCGCCACCTGTTCGACGCGTGGGTTCCAGCGCTCGCAACCCTTCCCGACAAAGTCGTGGGCTTCGTGCCGTTCTTCGTCACGACCGCTCTGGCGGGCCTGCCCGCACTTGTCCTGTTCCTGGTCCTTGTCCGGATGGATGGCTTGCGGCCGCCGGCGGTCGCCCCAGCGGACGCTTAGATCGCCGCTGCGCGTTTGCCTGCGTCGGCGCCCTGCGGTAAAACGCGGCGCAGTCGCGGGAGACGGCCAGCCGGTTTCGCCAAACGGGCGCCCTCCCAAAGGATCTGTTCGCTTGGTCAACATTCACGAGCCGGGCGCCTTCGAAGGCCGCCTTTCGCAGTGGCCGGTTCTGGCCACCGCCGGCGCGCTGGAAGTGCGCCTGGCCGAAACGGCGAGCGAAGTCGAGCAGGCGCAGAAGCTGCGCTATCACATCTTCTACGAAGAGATGGCGGCGGTGCCCTCGCCGCAGATGCAGCGCGAGAAGCGCGACTTCGACAAGTTCGACGAGGTCTGCGATCACCTTCTGGTGGTCGACCGCTCCGCCGTCGGCGACGACGGCCAGCCGCTGGTGGTCGGCACCTACCGGCTGATGCGCGACGTCGACGCGGCGCGGGCCGGCGGCTTCTACACCGCCGGCGAATTCGACATGTCGCGCATGCTGGCGGGCCATGCCGGGCAGCGGCTGTTGGAGCTGGGACGCTCCTGCGTCCTCAAGACCTATCGCAACCGCACCACGACGATGCAGTTGCTGTGGAAGGGCTTGCTCGCCTTCGTCGCCCGCTTCGACATCGACGTGATGTTCGGCTGCGCCTCTTTCGCCGGCACCGATCCGGGCGCGATCGCGCTGCCGCTGTCGTTCATGCATCATTTCCATCCGATCCCGGCGGGCATGGAAGTCAAGGCGCGGCCCGAGCTTTACGTGCCGATGGACCGCATGCCCAAGGACGCCATCGATCCCAAAGAGGCGATGCGCGCGCTGCCGCCGCTGCTCAAGGGTTACCTGCGCGCCGGCGGCTGCATCGGCGACGGCGCGGTGATCGACCGGCAGTTCGATACGATCGACGTGTTCATCTACTTCCCGCTGTCCAACATCGACGCGCGGTACAAGAGCCGGTTCGGACTGGCGCCGTAAATTTTCATTTCGCGAGATACAAAACGGCGCGCCGGAAAACCGGGCGCGCCGTTGCGGATGTACCTGTGGGGATTTACGGGAAATGGGGTTTGGACCGACTCGGTTCAAGGGGTGGTCGAAAATAAATCCGCGGTTCGTTTATCCACCGCGTGATTCGCGCGGAGCCGCGCAGGGCGCGGAGAAAATGCAGCGCGCCGGTGGATAGACTCGTATATGCGATGCAGCGAACGATATTTTCTTGCTGCGCGAAAAAATATTTTTGGAGCCGTCGCTGATCAAATACATGGTTGTCATCCCCGGCGAGCCGCGCTCTTCGCGCGGCGAGGGAAGGGGACCCAGGCTCAGACGCATCCTCGCGGCCAAAGAAAATGTGGAAAAACCTTTCGTTATTATCCAGATTTCTAAGCCTGGGTCCCCTTCCCTCGCGTCGCGCGAAGTGCGCGCCGCTCGCCGGGGATGACAGCGGAGCTTAGGACTTCTTCCTTTTCTCTATCGCATCCCAGATCAGGCTTGCGATATCCGCGCCGCCGAAGCGTTTGACTTCGTGGATGCCGGTCGGGCTCGTCACGTTGATCTCGGTCAGGTAGTCGCCGATCACGTCGATGCCGGTGAAGATCAGGCCGCGGCGCGTCAGCTCGGGGCCGATCGTGTCGCAGATGTGCTGCTCGCGCGGCGTCAGGCTCGTCGCCTCGGGGCGGCCGCCGACATGCATGTTGGAGCGCGCCTCGCCCGCCGCCGGCACGCGGTTGATGGCGCCGGCGAAGACGCCGTCGACCAGGATGATGCGCTTGTCGCCCTGGCGCACCTCGGGAAGATAGCGCTGCACGATGACCGGCTCGCGGTAGAAGGCGGTGAACATCTCCAGCAGGCTGCCGAGATTCTCGTCGTCCTGCTTGACGCGGAAGACGCCGGCGCCGCCATTGCCGTAGAGCGGCTTGACGATGATGTCCTTGTAATGGGCGCGGAAGCCGTCGATCTCGACGCGGTCGGTGGTGATCAGCGTCGGCGGCATCAGGCCCTCGAACTGCGTCACGAAGATCTTTTCCGGCGCGTTGCGGACATGGCCGGGATCGTTCACCACCAGGGTCTTCGGGTGGATGTTCTCCAGGATATGCGTCGCGGTGATGTAGGCCATGTCGAAGGGCGGGTCCTGGCGCATCAGGACGACGTCGGCGCCGGAAAGGTCCATCACCGCCGCGTTGCCGAGCGTGAAGTGATCGCCCTTCACCGCGCGCACGCTAAGCGGGCGCACCCGCGCCGTCACCTTGCCTTCGCGGAAGGAGAGATCGCGCGGGCCGTAATAGACGAGATCATGGCCGCGGGCCTGGCCCTCCAACGCCAGCGCGAAGGTCGAATCGCCTGAGATGTCGATCTTCTCGATCGGGTCCATCTGGATCGCGATGCGCATGCGTACCCCTCAGTTCAGCCGGCGCTTGAGATGGGCCAGCGCCAGCACCGCTTCATTGTGCAGCGGCTCGCCCGCCTTGGCGAGTTCGAGGCAGGTCTCATACGGCCGGCGCGCCGAGCCGAGCACGCCCAGCGTTTCGTTGATGCGGCCCATGTCGAACCACAGATCGGGCCGGCGCGGCGCGATCAGCGTCATGCGGCGCGCCAGCTCCAGGGCACGTTCGTGATCCCGGGCCTCGAGCGCGCGGATCTTCAGATTGTTCTGCAGCCGCAGCAGGACATCGGTGTCGCCGACCGGCTCCGCGATCGCCGCATCGCGCAGCACGGCGGGGATGCGCTCGCCTGCCAGCACCGCGCCGCTGTTGAAGGGATCGACCGTCACGTCGTCATGCCGGTGGGTAACGCGGATGACGAAATGGCCTTGCGTATTGAGCCCGCTGGCGCGCATGCCGCCGGCACGTGCGGCGTGGATGTAGAGGATGCCGAGCGCCACCGGCAGGCCGCGGCGGCGGTCGATCACCGCCATCAGGTCGGCGTTCCTGGGGTCGTCATAGGTCATCCGGTCGCCTTCATAGCCGAGACGGTCGGCGAACGGGCTGGCGAGCAGCTGCGCCCCGTCGCCGACGCGGTGGATCAAGCCGCGCCCGGCGCGCATCGCCTCCTCGATCTCACCCAGATGGGCGAGATAAGGCTCGAGCGATTTGCCGGGATGGTCCAGCGCCGCCAGCGTCAGCGCGACGCGCGCGATGTCGTGCGGTCCGTCGCCGCTCTCGCCGATGCTTTTGAGATAGGCGAAGGGATCGCTCATGGCCGCCACGCGTCGCGGATGTGGCGCGGCAGCGGCGCCACGGTGACGATGTCGAAGCGCATCGGGCGCTGCGCCAGCGCCGGCTTGCCGGCGACGAACAGGCTGGCGGCGCGGGCGATGCGCGCCTGCTGGCGCGGCGCGACGGATTCCACGGCATCGCGCGCGAGGGCGCGGGCCTTGACCTCGACGAAGCACAGGATGCCGCGCGGCGAGCGCGCCACCAGGTCGATCTCGCCGGCGCGGGTGCGCACGCGGCGGCCGAGGATGCGATAGCCCTTGAGCTGCAGCAGCAGCGCGGCCAGCGTCTCGCTGCTGCGGCCGCGTTTTTCGGCCGCCAGGCGTTTTGACGTGATCCGCTCAGGCGTCATCGGTCTTCTTTTCGAGGGCGCGTTCGTAAATCGCCTTGCGCGGCATGTCGAGAGCCAGCGCGATCAACTCCGACGCGGCGCGCACCGGCATGAAGGGCAGCGCCTTGTCGAGCAGCGCGTCCACCAGCGCGATGTCGGTCTCGCCGGCCGGCGGCGGACCGACCAGGATCGTGACCTCGCCGCGCGGCGGCGCCTCGCCGGCATATTGCTCGGCCAGGAAGCGCAGCGTGCCGCGGCGCACCTCCTCATGCAGCTTGGTGAGCTCGCGCGTCACCGCCACGGCGCGGTCGCCCAGCACCTGCGCCATCTGCGCCAGGCTTTCGGCCAGGCGCTGGGCCGATTCGAAAAAGATCAGCGTGGCGCGGACGGGTTTGAGCTCGGCCAGCGCGGTGCCGCGCTCGCCGGCGCGGGACGGCAGGAAGCCCGCGAACAGGAAGCGGTCGCTCGGCAGGCCGGCCAGCGCCAGCGCGGTCAGCGTCGCCGAGGCGCCGGGGATGGCATGCACCGGCACGCCCTCGGCCAGGGCCTCGCGCACCAGCTTGTAGCCGGGGTCCGAGACCAGCGGCGTGCCGGCATCGCTGACCAGCGCGACGCGGGCGCCGTGCTTCAGCCGGGCCAGCAGCTTGGGCCGCTCGCGCGCGCCATTGTGGTCGTTATAGGCGGTCAGCGGTTTGGAGATGCCGTGGATCGACAGCAGTTTCGACGTCACGCGGGTGTCTTCCGCCGCAATGAGGTCACAGCCGGCCAGTACATCCAGCGCCCTGAGCGTGATGTCGCGGGCATTGCCGATCGGGGTCGCGGTGACGTAGAGGCCGGGCGAAAGATCCCGCGCGTCGCCCGATTTACGAAGCTCGCCCAAAGCCTTAGGGTCGCCGTGCCGTGGAGGTCTCAATGCCTGTCGCATCCCGTCTTGCCGTGCCTGCCCAAAGGGTCCGCCTTTTTGCCACCGCCGGCGCGGTCCTCATAGGGCTCGCCGGCTGCGTCACCAAACCGCTCGAGTCCGTGGTCGTGGCGCCGGCAGTCGAGACGGGCGGCACGCAAGCCGGCCATCCGCTGAGCGAGAACAAGCCGGGCTTCTTCAACATGTCCAACATCCCGGCCGACCATACGCCGGTGCGGGTGGGCGTGCTGCTGCCGTTTTCCAGCGGCACCCCTGCGGTCAAAGCATTGGCCGCCTCCATGCTGAAAGCCGCCCAGATGGCGGTCTATGAGAGCGGCAACCGCGACATCATCCTGATGACGGCCGACGAGGGCGCCACCCCGTCCGATGCCAGCGCCGCCGGCGACCGGCTGCTGAACCAGGGGGCCGAGATCATCGTCGGGCCGCTCTATGGACCTTCGGCCAAGGCGGTGTCCGCCGAAGCGCGGGACCGCGGTGTGCTGGTGCTGTCGTTCTCGACCGACCGCAGCGTGGCCGGCGACGGCACCTACCTGATGGGCTTCCTGCCGCAGAACGACACCAACCGCGTGGTGACCTATGCGCTGGCGCAGGGCCATCACAAGGTCGCGGCGCTGGTGCCGAACACGCCCTATGGCGACGTGACCCTCGACGCGCTGAAGGCCAGCCTGGCCGGCGGCAAGGCCGAGCTCGGCGACGTGCAGCGCTTTTCCGCCACCGTCGACGGCGTGCTGGCGCCGGCGGGCATGATCGCCAAGGCCGACGCCGACGCGGTGTTCATTCCGCAGGGCGGCGCCATCCTGCATGCCGCGGCGCCGACGCTGAGCGCCGGCGGGCTCGACCCCACCAAGGTCAAGCTGCTGGGCACCGGGCAGTGGAACGATCCGACGCTGATCACCGAGCCGACGCTGAACGGCGCCTGGTTCGCGGCGCCCGATCCGAAAGACGAGGTCGCGTTCAACAGCAAATACCGCGAGGCCTTCGGCGCCAACCCGCCGCCGCTGGCAGCGCTGTCCTATGACGCGGTGTCGCTGATCGCGGCGCTGGCCAAGGGCGAACCCTATAAGCGCTTTACGCGCGCGGCGCTGGCCGATCCCAACGGCTTCTCCGGCGCGGACGGCATCTTCCGCTTCGCGCCCGACGGCACGGCCGAACGCGGGCTGGCGGTGGTGGCGGTGACGCCGGAAGGTTTCCGCGTCGTCGATCCCGCGCCGAGGACGTTCGTTAAGCCGGGCAGCTAGGCCGCCAGCGCCGCGATCACGCTGTTGAGCAGCAGACGGCCGCGCGGCGTCGCGGTCAGGCGGTCGCCGTCCAGCGTCACCAAGCCGTCTTCCACCAGCGACGCGATGCGTGCCGCGTCGGGCGCGGTGCCCCAGCGGGCGCGGTAGGCGGCGAGGTCGAGGCCTTCGGCGAGGCGCAGGTTCATCAGCAGATGCTCGTGCGCCGCGTCGGCGGGGGCGATTTCGCTTTGCTCGATCAGGCCGTGGCCGTCGCGTGCCACGGTTTCGCGCCAGCGCTCGGGCAGGCGCTCGGTCTGCGTCGCGAAGCGCTTGCCGCCGAGATCGAGCCGGCCATGCGCGCCGGGGCCGACGCCGGCGTATGAACCATAGCGCCAGTAGAGCAGATTGTGCCGCGCTTCCGAGCCGGGGCGCGCGTGGTTGGAAATCTCGTAAGCCGGACGGCCGGCGGCGTCCGTCATCGCCTGCGTGATTTCATAGAGCTCGGCGGCGCGGTCCTCGTCGGGAATCTTCAGCGCGCCGGTCTTGTGCAGGGTGAAGAACGGCGTCGCGGGCTCGATGGTGAGCTGGTAGAGCGACAGGTGATCGGTGCCGAAGGAAAGCGCTTCGCCGAGTTCGTTGCGCCATTCCGCATGGGTCTGATCGGGCCGCGCATAGATCAGGTCGAGCGAGACGCGGTCGAAATGCGCCATCGCCAGTTTCAGCGCGGCTTTCGCCTCCGCCACATTGTGCAAACGGCCCAGCATTTTCAGGTCTTTGTCGTTCAGCGCCTGGACGCCCAGCGAGAGGCGGTTGACGCCGGCGGCGCGGTAATCGGCGAAGCGGCCGGCGTCGGCGCTGGCGGGATTGGATTCGAGCGTAATCTCGACGTCGTTGGCCATCCGCCAGGTGCGCGCGATGGCATCGAGCGTGCGCGCAACGCTCGAACCCTGCATCAGGGACGGCGTGCCGCCGCCGAAGAAAATCGTTTCGACAATGGGACGGTCGGCGCCCTGACGCTCAGCCGTCCATTTCAGCTCGCGGACGATGGCGTCGATCCAGCCGGCTTCGTCGATCTCTTTGCGGACGTGGGAGTTGAAATCGCAATAGGGACACTTGGCCGCGCAGAACGGCCAATGGACGTAGATGCCGAAGCCGCTCATGGTTTCGGAAGGGGGGGCGCGAAGACGTCGCTCTTGACCAGCTTGGCGAAGGCGCGGGCGCGGTGGGACATGCCGTGTTTCGCGGCCGGATCGATTTCGCCGAACGTCTGCGTCATGCCATCCGCAACGAAGATCGGGTCGTAGCCGAAGCCGTGAACGCCGCGTGGCGGGAAGGCGAGCGTGCCGTGCACTTCGCCTTCGAAGGTTTTGGCCTCGCCGTGCGGTGCGGCAAGCGTCAGCGCGCAGACGAATTTCGCCGAGAGGTCCGTGGCGTCCTTGTCCTTCAGTTCGCGTTCGACGCGCGCCATGGCGACGGAAAAATCCTTGCCGCCGCCGGCCCAGCGCGCCGAATAGATGCCGGGGGCGCCGGCCAGCGCGGTCACAGCCAATCCCGAATCATCGGACAGCGCGACATGGCCCGTGGCGTTGGCGGCGGCGCGGGCTTTCAGCTCGGCGTTGCCGGCGAAACTGTCTTCGGTCTCTGCCGGCTCTTCGAGGCCAAGCTCGCCCGCGCCGACGACGTGCAGGGCGAAGGGCTTCAGAAGCTCGCGGATCTCGCGGACCTTGCCCTGATTGTGGCTCGCCACCACCAGCGTGTCGCCGCGCGAAAGCTTCATGCGCCGAGCACGCTCCGCTGCAAGCTCACCAGTTCGCCGATTCCCTTGCGGGCGAGCTTGAGCAGTTGCGCGAACTCGTCGTCGGAGAACGGCGCGCCTTCGGCGGTGCCTTGCAATTCCACCAATCCGCCGCTGCCGGTGAGGACGAAATTGGCGTCGGTCTCGGCCGTCGAGTCTTCGGCGTAGTCGAGATCGAGCACCGGCGTGCCCTTCCAGATGCCGCAGGAGACGGCGGCGACGTGATCCTTGATCGCGGGGCGCGTCACCATGCCGGTCTTGGTCATGAACGCGATGCACTGGTGCAGCGCGATGAAGGCGCCGGTGATCGACGCGGTGCGCGTGCCGCCGTCGGCCTGGAGCACGTCGCAGTCGATGGCGATCTGGCGCTCGCCGAGCGCGCTCATGTCGACCACGGCGCGCAAGGAGCGGCCGACCAGGCGCTGGATCTCCTGGGTGCGGCCGGACTGCTTGCCCTGGGCCGCCTCGCGCCGCATGCGCTCATGGGTCGAGCGCGGCAGCATGCCGTATTCGGCGGTCACCCAGCCCTTGCCGGTGCCGCGCAGGAAGCCGGGCGTGGAATCCTCCAGGCTGGCGGTGACCAGGACATGGGTGTCGCCGAACTTCACCAGGCAAGAGCCCTCGGCATGCTTGGCAACCCCCGGTTCCAGGGTCACGGTGCGCATCTGGTCGTTTGCGCGGGCAGATGGGCGCATGGTGGTTTGCCTTGAAGTTTTGGGCGTCGGGCGTTACCTAGCCGCGTTGCAGCGGGCGTGCAAACGACGTCGCGGCGCTCAAGAAAAAGTCCTGTTAACTCAAAGGCTTATATAAGTGGATTCGGCATCGACCCGCGCCTTGAATGCAGCCCTGGGCGAGCGGCCCCGGGAAGTGTTTCGCCATTTGGTCGAGGCCTTCATCTCCTCGGGCGAGCCGGTGGGCTCGCGCACCCTGTCGCAGCGCCTGCCGCTGACCCTGTCGCCGGCCTCGATCCGCAACGTCATGGCGGACCTGGAGAGCATGGGCCTGCTCTATGCGCCGCATACCAGCGCCGGGCGGGCGCCGACGGAAAAGGGCCTGAGACTCTTCGTGGACGGGCTCCTGGAAGTCGGCGACCTGGCGCCCGACGAGCGGGTCGCCATCGAGGCACGGATGTCGGGTTCGGGCCGGGCGCTGGAAGACGTCCTGACCCAGGCGACGTCGATGCTGTCGGGCCTCTCCAATTGCGCCGGGCTGCTGGTCTCGTCCAAGCAGGACTCGCCGCTCAAGCATATCGAGTTCACCGCCATCGGCCCCGGCAAGGCGCTGGTGGTGATGGTCAGCGAGGACGGCCAGGTCGAGAACCGGCTGATCGACACGCCGCTGGGCCTGCCCGGTTCGGCGATGTCGGAGGCCTCGAACTATCTCAACGCGCGGCTGCGCGGCCGCACGCTCGACTCGGCGCGCGCCGAAGTGCTGGCGGAGCTCGACGGCGAACGCGCCGAACTCGACACCCTGACCGCCAAGATCGTGGCGGAGGGCCTCGCCACGCTGTCGGCGCCGGCGAGCGGCTCGCGCAACATCGACGAGAAGGTGCTGATCGTGCGCGGCACCTCGCACCTGCTCGACAGCGTCGAGGCGCAGGCCGACATCGAGCGCGTGCGCACCCTGTTCGAGGACATCGAGCGCAAGAACGACCTGATCCGCCTGCTCGAACTGGCCAAGGACGGCGACGGCGTGCGCATCTTCATCGGCTCGGAGAACCGGCTGTTCAGCCTGTCGGGCTCGTCGATCATCGCCGCGCCTTACGCCAATTCCGCCGGCAAGGTCGTCGGCGTGATCGGGGTCCTCGGCCCCACCCGCCTCAACTATGGCCGCATCATCCCGATGGTCGACCACACCGCAAAAGTCGTCGGCCGATTGCTCGGCTGACGCGTCAGGACAGACACAGGAAAAGCATGATGAGCGACGACGGCGAATTCCCCCAGGACCCGAATCTCGACCCCAACCAGCCCCATCCGGCCGACGTCATCCAGGCGCTGAACGCCGAGAACGTCGACCTCAAGGACCGGCTGCTGCGCGCCCTGGCCGAGACCGAGAACGTCCGCCGCCGCGGCGAGCGCGAGCGCGAGGACACCAAGCAGTTCGCGGTGTCGCGCTTCGCCCGCGACATGCTGGGCATCGCCGACAATTTCGCCCGCGCCCTGTCGCACCTGCCCCAGGTGGTGCGTGACGCCGCCGACCCGCAGGTCCGCAGCGTGATCGACGGCGTCGAAGCGACCGAGCGGCAGTTGATGGCGACGCTGGCCAATCACGGCGTCAAGCAGATCGAGACCGAGGGCGCCAAGTTCGACCCCAATCTGCACCAGGCGATCGCCGAGGTGCCGGGCGAAGGCCGCCCGCCGGGGACGATCGTGAACGTCGTCCAGTCCGGCTACACCATCGCCGACCGCCTGCTGCGGCCGGCCATGGTGACCGTGGCGCGCAAGGAGGCCGGCAACGGCGCCGCCCCGGGCGGGACGGTGGATACGCAGGCCTGACCCTTTCACCTCCCCAGCATGGGGAGGTCGATCCGCGCAGCGGATCGGGTGGGGAGGTGCCTTTGACGGGAGAGATTCCCCCACCCGGCTTCGCTTCGCTCGCCGACCTCCCCATGCTGGGGAGGTGAAACGGTGCTCGACATCGCGTCAGACGCGCGCAAATCTCTCTCCATGCGTGACGCGCCGCCGCCCATCGCCGAGGACGAATACCGCGCCGCGGACCGGCGCGCCTATTTCGAGCAGCGCATCTTCGTGCTGTCGCCGTTCAGCGCCTTCGTCACCGCGCTGATCCTGTTCATGGTGCTGTTCGGGACGTTCCTGATCGCGGCGGAGGCCGAGCACGTCCGCCTATATTCCGAAACGCCGCACGGTCTCGTCATCGACCCGGGCTTGCGCATGGCGTTCACCTTGTCGCTGATGCTGTGCGCCGTGCTGTTCGTGCAGCGTTATACCCGCATGAAGGAGCGCAGCGACCGCGCCGCCTTCGAAGCGGTCCTCAAGCCGGGCGCGCTGGAGCGGCGCAACCTGGTGCAGCTGACGCCCAGCGAGGCGCGGCTGCCGCTGTTCACCGCCATCGGCGTGGTCCTGGGCGTCCTTCTGAGCTGGCCGATGTTCGGCGCCGACCTCATCGCCCTGCCGCATCCGCCCTATGCCACCATCGCCTGGTTCGTGGTCGCCAACACGCTGTTGATCACCTCATTCACGCGCGGCGTCGAGCTGTCGCGCACCGGCAGCCGCGCCTCGGCGGAGGCCATCGACCACGATCTTGTCGTCGATCTGTTGCGCATCGACACGCTGGCGGTGTGGGGACGCTCCTCGGCGCGCTTCGCGCTAATCTGGTTCACGGTCAGCGCCATCTCCTGCCTGTTCTTCGTCAATGCCGGGCTCAACGCCTTCACGATTTCGATGCTGGCGACGTTCCTCGCCATGGGCGTCTTCGTCTTCGTGCGGCCGATGGAGCGCGTGCATCGCAAGATCCGCGCCGCCAAGGCGGCCGAGCTGGAGCGCATCCGCGGCCAAATCGAGGACTTACGCGACGCGGCAGTGACCGACGCCTCGGCCGCGACGCGGCTGCAGGGCCTGCTCGCCTATGAGACGCGGATCACGGCGGCGCCGGAATGGCCGTTCGACCAGACGACGCTGGTGCGCGTCGGCGCCTCGGCGCTGATCCTGACCGTGCCGTGGTTTGGACAGGCGATCGCCGCCTATGTGATCGAGCATATGAATCATTAGAAATGCGCTAAGGTAATTTCATGAGCGATATTCGCGTCGTCGTTGCCGGAGCCGGAGGCCGCATGGGCCATGAGATCCTGCGCGCGGTTGCGGGCGCGGCCGGCATGGTGGTGTCGGGCGCGCTGGAGGCGCCGGGGCATCCCGGTCTCGGCCAGGACGCCGGCACGCTGGCAGGGCTGAAGCCGCTGGGTGTCGTGCTGAGCGATGATCCGCTGCCGCTGCTGGCGCAGGCGGAGGCGCTGATCGATTTCACCATCCCACGCGTCTCGGTCGAACTCGCCGAACTCGCGGCGCAGGCGCGCATCGTGCACGTCATCGGCACGACGGGGTGCTCGGAGAAAGACGACGCCCGCATCCGCGCCGCGTCGCGGCACGCGGTGATCGTCAAATCGGGCAATATGAGCCTGGGCATCAATGTGCTGGCCAAGCTGGTGCGCGAGGCGGCCAGGGCGCTTCCCGGCTATGACGTCGAAATTCTCGAGATGCACCACCGCAATAAGGTCGATGCGCCGAGCGGCACGGCGCTGATGCTGGGGCAGGCAGCGGCCGAAGCGCGCGGCATAGCGCTGGCGGAGAACTCCGAGCGCGGCCGCGACGGCCAGACGGGCGCGCGCCAGGACGGCGCCATCGGCTTTGCCTCGTTGCGTGGCGGCGCGGTGGTCGGCGAGCACCAGGTCATCCTGGCCGGGCCGCAGGAGCGCATCGTGCTCAGCCATAGCGCGCAGGACCGCGCCATGTTCGCGCCGGGCGCCGTGGCCGCGGCGCGCTGGGGCCAGGGCAGGAAGCCCGGCCTTTATGCGATGGCGGATGTTCTCGGACCGTCCTGACGCGCCGCCTCGACCGCCAGCATCGCGCGCTTGCGATCCACGCCCCAGTGATAGCCGGTGAGCGCGCCGTTGCTGCCGAGCACGCGGTGACACGGAATGATCCAGGAGATCGGGTTGCGCCCGACCGCGGCGCCGACGGCGCGCGAGGCCTGGCCGTTGCCGACGGCCTCGGCAATCGCGCGATAGGTCGACGTCTTGCCCTCGGGGATCGCCAGCAGCGCCTCCCACACCTTGATCTGCCACGGCGTGCCGAGCAGGTGCAGCCTGAGGTCGCCGGCCTTCTTCGGATCGAAGATCGCGCGCGCGAATTTGGCGGTGTTCTCCGGCGCCTTGCGATAGGCCGCTTTGGGCCAGCGCGTCTGCATGTCGGCGAGCATCTCCTTCTCCTCGCCCTCGTCGCCGAAGGCGAGGCCGCAGACGCCCTTGGCCGTCGCCATCACCAGCGCCACCCCGAACGGGCAGGCGTGAAAGCCGTAGTCGATCACGATGTCGGCGCCGCCCTTGGCGTAGTCGCCGGGCGTCATCGCCTCGATCTTGAGGCTGAGGTCGTGCAGGCGCGACGGCCCCGAGAGGCCGGCATCGAGCGCGGTGTCGAGCACGCTGCGGCCCTCAGCCAGGTCCCGCTTGGCGTGGCCGAGCGTCAAATGGCCGACGAAGTTCTTCGGGCTGACACCGACATAGCGGGTGAACAGGCGCTGGAAGTGGAACGGCGACAGGCCGACGGCCGAGGCCGCATCCTCCAGCGTCGGCTGCTCCAGGTAGTTGGCGCTGAGGAAGCGGATGGCGCGGCCCATGCGGCGCCAGTTCGCGTCGTTTTCGTCGAAGGAGATCACGTTGCTCATGGGCGGAATATGGGCCCCGGCGGCGCCCTTTTCGACCCGTTTCTTGCGGGGTTTTTACCCTCCCCTTGAGGGAGGGTCGAAAAATCGAAGCGCAGCGAAGATTTTTCGGGGAGGGGTCCAGCGCCTCGCGCTGCGTTGGACCCCTCCCCGAAACGCTTCGCGTTTCGACCCTCCCTCAAGGGGAGGGTAAAATGGTTCGCGCAGCTCGCAGCGCGTTTTTCAGGGTTTGCGCGAACCTTGCCCGCTCCTCCGGCGCCAGAAACTGGCCGATCTGCAGAAACTTGCCGTGGCTCCACAGCGTCAGCTGGCTGCCATGCTCGGGAGGATCGTCCATCTCGACCCGCACCCAATAGGGATTGAAGGTCCATTCGCGGCGCGGCGTCTTCGGCAGCGTGCGGGCGATGCAGAGTTGCGACGGCGTCAGCGTGACGCGTTCCTCGCGCGTCGCGGCGCGCGTGCTGGCGCGAAAGGCCCAGGCGAGCAGCGCCACGTCGAGGCCGAGGAACGGCGCGATCGGCCAGGCGCCGCGCAACACGAAGCTGAGCCCAAAGGCGATATTGACCGCTGCGACGGCGGCGAGGATCCACAGCAGCACGCGTGGGCTGAGCGGCGGGCTGGGCCGCAGCACCTGATCCAGCAAGGGCGCGGAGGGGTTCTCCATGGCGCGCAATACTTGCGCGGGCTGCGCCTTCCCGCAACAGTGGACGGGCAGATTACCAGGCTCCCCATGCCGCGCGCCTTCACCAGGGACGAAGTCGACGACTTCTTCGCGCGCCTGAAGAAGACGATCCCGGAGCCGCAGACCGAACTGCAATCGGTCAATCCCTATACGCTGCTGGTCGCCGTCGTGCTGTCGGCGCAGGCGACGGACAAGGGCGTCAACAAGGCGACCGCGCCGCTGTTCAGAATCGCCGACACGCCGCAAAAGATGGTGGCCCTGGGGGTGGAGAAGCTCACCGAATACATCAAGACCATCGGGCTGTATCGGGGCAAGGCCAAGAACGTCATCGCGCTGTCGCAATTGCTGATCGAGCGCCATGGCGGCCAGGTGCCGCGCACGCGCGAGGAGCTGGAAGCGCTGCCGGGCGCGGGCCGCAAGACCGCGAATGTCGTGCTCAACGTCGCCTTCGGCCAGAAGACCATCGCGGTCGACACGCACATCTTCCGGGTCTGCAACCGCACCAACCTGGCGCCGGGCAAAGATGTCCTCAAGGTCGAGCTCGGCCTCGAGAAGAAGGTGCCGGACAAATACAAATTGCACGCGCATCACTGGCTGATCCTGCACGGCCGCTACACCTGCGTCGCGCGCAAGCCGCTGTGCCCAACCTGCGTGGTGCGCGATCTGTGCCGCTACAAGGACAAGACGAAGGAAGTGGAGCTGCGCGGGAAGAAGCCGGCTTGAACCATCCACCCACACCCCGTCATTGCCCGGCTTGTCCGGGCAACCCATGAAAACAGCCGTCTAAAATATTCCGCTGTGGTTTTCATGGATGGCCGGCACGGGCCTAGCGACAGCGTGGGCCGGCCAAGACGAATTTGGGATTTGGCGGCTAACGACTCTACGACATCGGCCGCGAAACCGCGCGGGCGTGCAGGGTATTGAGGCAGGTCTGGTCGGCGGCGATGCTGCTGCCGCGCGGCGTGGTCTCGACATGCCACACGGCCGTGTTACCGCCCTTCGAATAGAGGAAGAAGAACGCCTTGCAGGCGGGACCGTCGAAGCGCCAGATCTGCGCCAGGCCGTCCTTGCGCACGAAGGCCGGCGGGCCGTAGAAACTCTTCAGATCCGCTTCGTGCAGGCCGGTCGTGCCTTGCGGCTCGCCCGCCGGCGGCGCGTCGGGGATGCGCACGGACGTCGTCGCGCCGGGCTCGGCACAGGCGCCAAGCAACGCGCACAGCGTAACGATGGGAACCAGCCTTTTCATGCGGACGCTTCCTGATGGCTAAGACGCTTAAACAGATGTGCCATCAAAGCGGAGCCAAAAAAAGGCGCAATGAGGTCGAGCGCGGGGATGACGGTTAAAATCGCGATAAGCAGGCCGGCGGCATAGATTTTCATTGCGTGGCGGCGGCGCAGCGCGTCGCTCTGCGGCCGCGACAGATGGCGCAGCGCCGCGAGCTCGAAGAATTCGCGGCCCAGCAGCCAGCCATTGGCGAGCACGGTGGCGACCTCCGCGAGGCCCGGCACGCCGACATCGACGGGCAGCAGCGCGACGTTGATGAGCAGGGCCAGGCCGACGAGCCGGAAACTCTCCCCGATGCCGGTCAGCACCGGCGTGCCGGGCGCCCGCGGATCGCCCGGATAGAAATGCGCATCGACCTTGGCCGCGATGCTCTCCAGGAACAGCGAGCCGACGATGGCGGCGACCGGCGCGCCGAGCAGGAAGATCGCCAGGATCAGGACGACGGGCGCCGCCAACTCCAAAAAGCGGTTGACCCAGATCGAGCCCAGCTCCGGCAGGCGCGACAGGGCGTATTCCAGCCCGACGAACAGCAGCACGAACAGGACCGCGGTCAGGACCAGCGTCCAGAACACCATGCCCGCGAAGTCGCGGTCGAACAGCATGGCGAAGGCCTTGCGGGCGCTTGCGAACATGTCGGTCGTCCTCTAACTGAGGCTCGGTTATAGGCGAAAAAACTTCGTAGTCGAAGAGATGGGGACTTTCACCATGGCGCACAGATTCGACGTGGCGGGGCTGGGCAACGCGATCGTGGACGTGCTGGCGCCGGTGGACGAGCAGTTCCTGCTGGACCACAGCATTGCCAAAGGCGTCATGACCCTGATCGACGAGCACCGCGCCACGCAATTGCATGCCGCCTTGCGCAACACGCGCGAGATCGCCGGCGGCTCGGGCGCCAACACCATGGCGGGGTTCGCCTCGCTGGGCGGCAACGGCGTCTATGAGGGCAAGGTCAAGCGCGACCGGCTGGGCGAAGCGTTCCGCGCCAGCATGAAGGACACCGGCGTGCACTTTACGACGGCGCCCGCGGCGGACGGGCCCTCGACGGCGCTGTGCATCGTCGCGGTGACGCCGGACGAGCAGCGCAGCATGAGCACCTATCTCGGCGCGGCGCAGGAATTTTCCGTCGCCGACCTCGACGAAGAGGAGATCGCAGGCTCCGCGATCCTCTACATCGAAGGCTATCTGTGGGACCCGCCCAAGGCGCGCGAGGCCTGCATCGCGGCGATGGAGATCGCGCACCGCGCCGGCAACAAGGTCGCCTTTGCGATGTCGGACCCGTTCCTGATCGGCCGCTATGGCGATGAATTCCGCCGCCGGCTCGACAGTTTCGACATCATCTTCGCCAACGAGGACGAGGCCACCGCCCTCTTCCAGGTCGACGCCTTCGACGGCGTGCTGCAGGCGGCGCGGCACTGGAAGGGCACCGCCGCGCTGACGCGCTCCGAAAAAGGCTGCGTCATCGCCAAGGGCGACGAGGTGCATGTCGTCGATGCCTGGCCGGTGAAGCGCGTGCTGGATACCACGGGCGCCGGCGACCAGTTCGCGGCGGGATTCCTTTACGGCCTGACACACGGCAAGGGCCTCGCGGAATGCGGCAAGCTCGCCGGCCTCGCCGCCGCCGAGGTGATCTCGCATTACGGCGCGCGGCCCGAAGTTTCGCTGCGCAAGCTCGCGGTGGATGCGGGGTTGGTTTGAGAAATCTTTGACCCTCCCCTTGAGGGAGGGTCGAACAAATTCGCGCCCTTCGCGCGAATTTTTCGGGGAGGGGTCTGACGGCAGTGCTCAGCGCCCGACCCTCCCCGAAAAATCCTTCGGATTTTTCGACCCTCCCTCAAGGGCAGGGCTATCGCATATGTCGGATTAGGTCGAAGAGGAAGGCTTCATCCCATCCTGCGCGTTTAAGTTTGAGGCGCATCGAAGTCTTTTTGTCGG
>OLLF01000074.1_pt1 | contig 35144 bp, 32 predicted proteins | sample 1604471 | NCBI WGS metagenome assembly OLLF01 (sample SAMEA104055714, study PRJEB20765) | soil metagenome | isolation source: soil
AGCCCTGGAGCGCGCCGGCTGCCATGTCGTCATCGGCCTGACCGAGCGGGAGGGCGGCACGCTTTATAACGCGCAACTGGTTATCGGCGCGGACGGCGCCGTCCTGGGCAAGCGGCGCAAGCTGATGCCGACCAGCCATGAGCGGATGGTGTGGGGCCGCGGCGACGGACGCGACCTCGCCGTCTGGCCGACGCAGATCGGCGTGCTGGGCGCGCTCATCTGCTATGAGCATTCCAATGCGCTCTATCGCTATGCCATCCAGGCGCAGGGCGAGGAGATCCATATCGCCAACTGGCCGGGCGGCATCGCCATCGACGGCATCATCGATGCCGCGGCGCGCCACTATGCTTTCGAGGGTCAGTGCTTCGTCGTCAATGTGACGGCGGTGCTGACCGGCGCAATCCTCGCGGAACTGGGGGCGGGCGGCGAAAAGCTCAAGCCGGGCGGCGGCTATTCCGCCATCATCGGGCCGAACGGACGGTTCCTGGCCGGGCCCGCCACGGAAGGCGAGACGATCCTCTATGCCGTGCTCGACTTCGACCGTATCGCCGACATGAAGATGATCGTAGATTCGGCTGGCCACTATGCCCGCCCCGACGTGGTACGCCTCCATGTCGACCGCCGGCCACAGCATCCGCTCGTCATCGACGACGAACATGACAGCCAGAAACAGGTTTAAGCGCCATGTCCCATCCCAGACGCCCCTCTTTCACCAATGAAGAGGCGCTCGCCTTCCACAGCCATCCCAAGCCCGGCAAGCTGGAGATCACCCCGACCAAGCCGATGGCGACGCAGCGCGATCTGTCCCTCGCCTATTCGCCGGGCGTCGCGGTGCCGGTGCGGGCGATCGCGGAGAACCCGGACCTCGCCTACGAGTACACCTCCAAGGGCAATTTGGTGGCGGTGATCTCCAACGGCACGGCGATCCTGGGACTGGGCGACCTCGGCGCGCTGGCCTCCAAGCCGGTGATGGAGGGCAAGGCGGTGCTGTTCAAGCGCTTCGCCGACGTCGATTCCATCGACCTGGAGGTCGACACCTCCGACGTCGACGCCTTCATCGGCGCGGTGCGCTATCTGGGGCCCTCCTTCGGCGGCATCAATCTGGAGGACATCAAGGCGCCGGACTGCTTCGTCATCGAGGAGCGGCTGCGCGAGATGATGGACATTCCGGTGTTCCATGACGACCAGCACGGCACCGCGATCATCTCCGCCGCCGGCGTGATCAACGCGCTGCACCTGACGGGGCGCAGGCTGGAAGACACCAAGGTGGTGGTGAACGGCGCGGGCGCGGCGGGCATCGCCTGCCTGGAGCTGCTGAAAGCCATGGGCCTGCCGAACGGCAATGCGATCCTGTGCGACACCAAGGGCGTGATCTATCGCGGCCGCACCAACGGCATGAACCAGTGGAAATCGGCGCACGCCATCGAGACGCCGGCGCGGACGCTGGAAGACGCGGTCAGGGGCTCGGACGTGTTCCTCGGCCTTTCGGTCAAGGGCGCCATGACGCAGGCGATGGTGATGTCGATGCGCAAGGCGCCGATCATCTTCGCCATGGCCAATCCCGATCCCGAGATCACGCCGGAAGACGTCAAGGCGGTGCGCTCCGACGCCATCGTCGCCACCGGGCGCAGCGACTATCCCAACCAGGTGAACAACGTGTTGGGCTTCCCCTACATCTTCCGCGGCGCGCTGGACGTGCGGGCGAAGACCATCAACGAGGAGATGAAGATCGCGGCGGCGCAGGCGCTGGCCGAGCTGGCGCGCGAGGACGTGCCGGACGAGGTCGCCGCCGCCTATCGCGGGGCGCGCCCCGAATACGGGCCGGAGTACATCATCCCGGTGCCGTTCGATCCGCGCCTGATCAGCCGCGTGTCGCGCGCGGTGGCGGAAGCGGCGATGAAATCGGGCGTGGCGCGCAAGGAGATCAAGGACCTCGACGCCTATTCGTTCCAGCTCTCGGCGCGGCTCGATCCCTCCGCGGCGCTGTTCCAGCGCGTCACCGCCGCCGTGCGCGCCAATCCCAAGCGCGTGGTGTTCGCGGAGGGCGAGGAAGAGTCCGTCATCCGCGCCGCCGCCGCGTTCCAGAACTCCGGCCTCGGCAAGGCGATCCTGGTCGGGCGCGAGGACGTCATCCGCGCCGGCATCCGCCGGGCGGGCATCGAGGAGCACACGCTGGAGATCCGCGTGCCGCATTCGGCGCAGGACGCGCAAGGCTATATCGAATATCTCTACAAGCGCATGCAGCGGCGCGGCGCGCTGCACCGCGACGCGGTGCGCCTGGTGACCAACGACCGCAACGTCTATGCCGCTTCGATGCTGATGGCGGGCGATGCCGACGCGATGGTGACGGGCGCGACGCGCAACTATTCCGCGGCGCTCAACGACGTCCGCCTGGTGCTCGACCCGCCCAAGGGCGAGCGCCCCATCGGCGTGATGCTGATCTTCGCCAAGGGGCGGCTGGTGTTCGTCGCCGACACGAGCGTGCACGAGATGCCGTCATCCGAGGAGCTGGCCGACATTGCGGTGCAGGCGGCGGGCGTGGCGCGGCGCTTCGGCTTCACGCCGCGCGTGGCGCTGCTCGCCTCCTCGACCTTCGGCTTCCCGCGCAGCGAACGCTCCGAGCGCATCGTCGAGGCGGTGCACATCCTGGACGGGCGGCGGGTCGATTTCGAATATGACGGCGAGATGGCGGTCGACGTGGCGCTGGAGCGCGAGAAGATGCTGCTCTATCCGTTCTGCCGCCTGACCGACACGGCCAACGTGCTGATCATGCCGGCGATCCATTCGGCGGCGATCTCGACGCGGCTGCTGTCGCAGCTCGGCGGCGTGGCGATGATGGGGCCGCTCTTGATCGGGCTGGAGAAGCCGGTGCAGATCGCCCCGCTCGGCGCCAAGATGAGCGAAATCTACAACGCGGCGGTGATCGCGGCGCTTTAGGGTGCGATGAGGCGGACCGTGGGAAAATAGGTCCGATAGCGGGTGGGATCGCGAGTCAGCAGGTCGTAGCCCTTGATCGCGGCATGCGCGCCGATGAAGAAGTCAGGAAGCGGTGAGCGTTTCTCGCCGCGGTTCTTGCGATAGATCTGGTACGCCTTGCCGGCGAGAAATGCAGCTTCATAGGGTATATTCTCGCGCAGAAACGTGCTTGGAATTGCGATGTGCGCATCTTCGAAGCGGGCGAAGCCAACCGATACCTCGGCGAAGATGATCGGGTTGATCACCAACGGTCCACGGTTCGTGGCGTCCCGTAGCGCCTTGTCGGACCCCGCCGCCCATACGGACTGCACCGCCAAGACGTCGATCAAGATATTGCTATCGACCAGGACCGAGGGCACGATCAGCCGCGCGTCAGCTTCATGATCTGCTCGGTCGTCATGGTTGTGATGCGGGGGCCTCTCTTCATCTGTTCGATGAGTTTGTCTCCTCGGCTTTTCGCCTTGCCGCGGCCTTTCACCTGGACGATTTCGAAATTGCCCCTGGTATTGCGGACGAAATCGACCTCAGTATTCGGCATGAACCCGCCTTCCTCTCGGACATGTGCCGGAATGGTGACTTGGCCTTTGCTGGTGATGCGCATGGCAGTTTTCCTTTTCTTACCAGGCAAGGTAATACTTCGGCTGCAAACTGACAATCGCGGCGGATCATGACCAGCGCAAAAATCCCGGCCTTCATCGAACACCTTTGGGAAGACGACATCCTCCCGACGCTGACGGACTACATCCGCATCCCCAACAAGTCGCCGGCGTTCGATCCGGAATGGGAAGCGCATGGCCATATGGAGCGCGCGGTGGCGCTGTTCGAGGCGTGGGCGAGGAAGAAGCTCGCCGGCATCGCCGGCGCGACGCTGGACGTGGTGCGCCTGCCGAAGCGCACGCCGCTGATCTTCATGGAAATCCCCGGCGCGGCCAAAGGCACGGTGCTGCTCTACGGCCATCTCGACAAGCAGCCGGAGATGAAGGGCTGGGCCGACGGCACCGGGCCGTGGCTGCCGGTGATGAAGGACGACAAGCTCTATGGCCGCGGCGGCGCCGATGACGGCTATGCGATGTTCGCCTCGCTGACGGCGATCCTGGCGCTGCGTGAGGAGAAGAAATCCCATGCGCGCTGCGTCATCTGCATCGAGGCGTGCGAGGAGTCAGGCAGCTATGACCTGCCCTTCTATATCGATCACCTGGCGGGGCGCATCGGCACGCCCGATCTCGTCGTGTGCCTCGATTCCGGTTGCGGCAATTACGATCAGCTGTGGCTGACCACGAGCCTGCGCGGCATCGCGATGGGCAATCTCACCGTGCGGGTGCTGACCGAGGGCGTGCATTCCGGCGATGCCAGCGGCATCGTGCCGTCGTCGTTCCGCATCGCGCGCAGCCTGTTGTCGCGCATCGAGGACGAGGCGACGGGGCAGATCAAGCTCGATGAACTCTTCGTGCAAGTGCCGCCCGACCGGATGGAGCAGGCGCGCGCCTCGGCCAAGATCCTCGGCGACGAGGTCTATACCAAGATGCCGCTGGCGGGCGCGACCAAACCGATGGCGAGCGATTTGACCGAGCTCATCCTTAACCGCACTTGGCGGCCGCAGCTGGCGGTGACCGCGATGGACGGCTATCCGCTGCCGGAGAATGGCGGCAATGTGCTGCTGCCCTATACGACGGCCAAGCTCAGCCTGCGCCTGCCGCCGACCTGCGACGCGGGCAAGGCGACAGCCGCCGTGAAGGCGAAGCTGGAAGAGGCTGCGCCCTATGGCGCCGAGGTGGAATTCGATGCCGAGGACGGCCAGACGGGGTGGAACGCGCCCCAGCTGGCGCCATGGCTGGAGGCGTCGCTGACCCGCGCGAGCACGGCCTATTTCGGCAAGCCGGTGGCGTTCATGGGCGAAGGCGGCTCGATCCCGTTCATGGCGATGCTGGGCGAGAAATTTCCCGGCACGCAGTTCGTCGTGACGGGCGTGCTGGGGCCGCATTCGAATGCGCACGGCCCGAACGAGTTTTTGCACGTGCCGACAGCGAAGAAGGTGTCGGCCTGCATCGCGCAGGTGCTGGCGGATCACGCGGGACGGTAGCTACGCGCTTTGGGGCGCACCGTAGGGCCAGCCGCGCAAATCTTGGTCGGAATAGGTCAGATTGTGATCTTTGGCGATTTGCTGAATTTCGAGGCACGTTGGGTGGTCGCGCGCGCAGCGAGCGAGACGAATAAGCCAGCGTGATCGCTCGACAACACTAGGCCTGCCAGCGCGGTCGTATGAAATAATTGCGTTAAATGCTGCCTGCGCCTCTTCGAGACGGATATCTTTGTCCTCGGAAAATTCCGGCAGACGAATAATCGCAGCGAGCCGATCACCCCAGCGCTCCACGTCATAAAAACGTAGCGTCTCGCCATATTCGGTGATCGCGTTGAACGCTCCTCTCGCTTCCCAAAGACGGATATCCCTGTCCTTGCGGAACTCTGGCTGAATGGCAACCACTGCGAGTCGATCGCCCCAGCGCTCCAAATCATCAAAACGCCGCGCCTTGCCATAATATGCGATGGCGTTGACCGCCGCATTCGCCTCGTCGAAACGGAATTTCTTGTCCTTGGCGAACTCAGGCTGGATGGCAATCACCATGAGCCGTCCGCCCCAACGCTCCACATCATCAAACAGATGCGCCATACAATAACCGGTGACCGCATTGACCGCCGCGTTCGCCTCTTCGAGACAAAAATCTCTATCCTTAGCAAATTCCGGCTGAATCTTTATCGCAGCAAGCCGATCGCCCCAGCGCTCCAAATTATCAAAACGCTGCGCCTTGGCATAATGGGTGATTGCGTTGAAAGCAGCTGCCGCCTCCTTGAGGTGAATGCCCCTTTCCTTGGCGAAAGCCGGCTGAGCGACGATCACTGCAAGCCGGTCGCCCCAGCGCTCCAAATCATCGAAGCGCTGTGCCCTGCCGTAACAGGCGATCGCGTTAATCGCCGCATTCGTCTCGCCGAGACGGACATCTTTGTCCGTGGCAAATTCCGGACGAATGGCGATCGCTGCGAGCCGGTCGCCCCATCGCTCCAAATCACCAAAACGCTGCGTCTCGCCATAGTCAGTGACTGCATTGGCCGCCGCATTCACCTCGTGGAGGCGAATATCTTTGTCTCTTGCGAATTCTGGTTGGACTGTGATCGCTGCGAGTCGGCTGCCCCAACGTTCCAGATCATGAAAACGCCGCGCCGCCCCATAATAGTTGATCGCGTTGACTGCGGCCATCGCCTCGGCGAGACGGAAATCTTTGTCTTTGGCGAATTCCGGCCGGACTACGATCATGGCAAGCCTGTCGCCCCAACGCTCCAAATCATCAAAACGCTGCGTCCTGCCATAACCTGTGATCGCGTTAAAAGCAGCCATCACCTCTCCGAGTCGAATGTCCTTATCTCCGGCAAACACCAGTAGTGTGGTAATCGCAGCGAGCCGGCCGCCCCAGCGCTCCAATTCAGCAAAACGTTGCGCACGGCTGTAACTAGTGATCGCCTTGAATGCGGCATTTGCCTCCTTGAGGCGAATGTACCGATCAAACGGCCAGCGCCGGGCGATTTCGACAATCTGGCCGAGGACGGCGTCCAGTGCCTCGCTTGAGTTTGTGGAATGACCGACCAACGACCGGATTTTCTCGTGCCGCGCCTCGACGCTTTCACAGCATTGCGCATCGAAAGCCCGCTGCAATTGCGCACGTCGCCCGTTCGGACGTTGCGCCGCCGGACAAGGGCCGGCCGTGAAAGACGCGCAGCGCATCCGCCGCCTCGGGCCGGCCCGACCACAAATCGCCCAGCACGCGCTCGACCCGCCGGACCGCATCCTGGCCGGCCCGTAGCACGGCGTCGGTCAGGGCTTTGCGCTCCGGTGCATTCAGGATCGCCAGCGTCCGCAGGAGAATCTCCTGGCCCAGATCTTCCGGCTCGAACGCCGGCAGCGTGGCGTCCAGATCGCCCGAGGGGAAGAACCGCCGCAGCGCCTCCTTGTCATAACCGCCGCCGACCAGCCCTGTCGCGACCGATGCCGGCAGCGGACCAGCGAGCACGGCAAGCGCCAGCGTTTCGAGGAGCGGCTTGGCCGACGCCGTTTCTTTCGCGTTGTCATCCAGCGCCGGAAAGAGACGGCTGGCCCATATCCCCAGCGCCTGGGCGTAATTGTCCGTGTCGGCGGCTTCGGCGAGAGTGAGCAAGGCGCGCGGTCGGCCGCCGGTTTCCTGCGCCAGATGCGCCTTGCTGGGGTTCAGGCGGCCACAGGCATGCCACAGGTCCGCCAGCGCGTCGGAGTCTATGCCACCCAGAAGCAAAGCATCGTCGCGCCCGGCCATGATCTCGTCGCGGACCGCGCCGTTGCTGGTCAGAGACCGAGACGGTTCGGTCTGGTCGAGAACAAGGACGCGGATTGGAGCGCGCGGCCGCGCCGCGTTGGCGAGCGCACCCAGCAACTCCCCGAGCCGGTCGCCGCCCCAGCTGCGTTCGGCTTCGTCGATGATGAAGGCGGTTCTTTTCCGGGGTCGCCAGTTTTCCGCGATGGGATGGTTGGGCGGATCGATCAGGCCGATGTCCCAGCCATCGGCCCGCAGCGCCGCCAGCCATTCGATGGCAAGCCTGGTCTTGCCGATGCCTGTCGGTCCGATGACCGCCCGCCAGCGAAACGGCGTCCCGGGTTCCCGCGCAAAGGATAGCAACGCGGCGCTCTCTTCGCCGCGGCCGAGCATGTCCGGCGCGTGTTTGCGCTCCATGAGGTTCATGGCGGCTTCGCGCTCCGCCGATAGGTCGGTGCGGACAAAAGACGGCGGGTCGGGGATCACCCGCTGAAGGAACCACCGGCCGGGCGGCGATTTCGCGATGACAGATCCCAGGCCAAAACCCAGAATCGGACCACTTATATAGGTCAGGGCCACGCTGACCCATGGGTTCAAAAAGGGTGCAGCGCTCTTCTGGGCGGCCAGGCTCAATTCGAGCCAAGCCCGCGCCAGAGCCACCGGCGGGCCAAACCACCATTGCAGGGCAAGCCCGAAGGCCGCACCCGCCACCACGCAGATCCAGAACCGCATCCAGCCGATACGGTTCAGCCGCGACCGTGTGATTGCGTCGGCCAAGGGCAGTCCCCGCCTAAACCCAGGGAACGATAGGGTTCCTGGTCGATTTGGGGAAGAACGCCGGTGGGTTTGGCTGCGAATCAGGTCCTTCCCGGTCTTGCCGTCCGGGGCCCCCCTCCCTATATACCCCTGACACGGTAAGCGCCCTTTTTGCGGGCTTTTGCCGCCATTTCCCGTTATGGGGACGGCCCGGAGGGCGCTTCTTCGAAGGCCAGGAACCCGTCCGCCAAAGGTAAGGAACAAAAAGCATGGCTAAAGTCATCGGCATCGACCTGGGCACCACCAATTCCTGCGTCGCGGTCATGGAGGGTTCCACCCCCAAAGTCATCGAAAACGCGGAAGGCGCGCGCACCACGCCCTCCATCGTCGGCTTCTCCCAGGACGGCGAGCGGCTGATCGGCCAGCCCGCCAAGCGCCAGGGCGTCACCAACCCCGAATACACCTTCTTCGCGATCAAGCGGCTGATCGGCCGCCCGTTCAACGATCCCATGACCCAGAAGGACATGGGCATGGTGCCCTACAAGATCGTCAAGGCGGACAATGGCGACGCCTGGGTGAACGGCCGCGAGAACAAGAAATACTCCCCGTCCGAAATCTCCGCCTTCATCCTGCAGAAGATGAAGGAGACCGCCGAGGCTCACCTTGGCGAAAAAGTCACGCAGGCCGTGATCACGGTGCCAGCCTATTTCAACGACGCGCAGCGCCAGGCGACCAAGGACGCCGGCAAGATCGCGGGGCTTGAAGTCCTGCGCATCATCAACGAGCCGACCGCGGCGGCACTCGCCTACGGCCTCGACAAGAAAGGCGCCGGCGCCACCATCGCGGTCTATGACCTCGGCGGCGGCACGTTCGACGTGTCGGTGCTGGAGATCGGCGACGGCGTGTTCGAGGTGAAGTCGACCAATGGCGACACCTTCCTGGGCGGTGAAGATTTCGACCAGCGCGTCGTCAACTATCTCGCCGACGAGTTCAAGAAAGAGAACGGCATCGACCTGCGCACGGATCGTTTGGCTTTGCAGCGTCTCAAGGACGCTGCGGAGAAAGCCAAGATCGAGCTCTCCAGCGCGGCGCAGACCGAAGTGAACCTGCCGTTCATCACGGCAGACGCGAGCGGCCCCAAGCATCTGACGATCAAGATCACGCGCGCCAAGCTGGAAGCCCTGGTCGACGACCTGATCCAGAAGACCATCGGCCCGGTGAAGCAGGCGCTGAAGGATGCCGGCGTCACCGCCAGCCAGATCGACGAAGTCATCCTGGTCGGCGGCATGACGCGCATGCCCAAGGTGCAGGAAATCGTCAAGCAGCTGTTCGGCAAGGAGCCGCACAAAGGCGTCAACCCGGATGAAGTCGTCGCCATCGGCGCCGCGATCCAGGGCGGCGTCCTGCAGGGCGAAGTCAAAGACGTGCTGCTGCTCGACGTGACGCCGTTGTCGCTCGGCATCGAGACGCTGGGCGGCGTGTTCACGCGCCTGATCGACCGCAACACCACGATCCCGACCAAGAAGTCGCAGATCTTCTCGACGGCGGAGGACAACCAGACCGCCGTCACGATCCGCGTCTTCCAAGGCGAGCGCGAGATGGCGGCCGACAACAAGATCCTGGGCCAGTTCGACCTGATGGGCCTGCCGCCGGCGCCGCGCGGCGTGCCGCAGGTCGAGGTCACCTTCGACATCGACGCCAACGGCATCGTGTCGGTGACCGCCAAGGACAAGGCGACGAATAAAGAGCAGCAAATCCGCATCCAGGCCTCGGGCGGTCTCACCGATGCCGACATCAAGAAGATGGTGCAGGAAGCCGAAGCCCATGCCGGCGAGGACAAGAAGCGCCGCGCCTTGGTCGAGGCCAAGAACCAGGCCGACGCCCTGATCCATTCGACGGAGAAGGCGCTCGGCGAGCACGGCGACAAGGTCGACCCGGCCGAGAAGACGGCGATCGAGGCCGCCATCGGCGCGCTCAAGGGCGTGACCGGCGGCGACGATGTCGACGACATCCAGGCCAAGACCCAGGCGCTGGCGCAGGCTTCGATGAAGCTGGGCGAGGCGATGTACAAGGCGCAGCAGGCCGGCGACGCGGCGGCCGATGCCGCCGCCGACGGCGCGGGCAACGATCCCAAGGCCGGCGACAACGTCGTAGACGCGGAGTTCTCCGAAGTCGACGACAACGACAAGAAGGGCGCGGCGTAAGCCTTTAAGACCTGAGGTGTAAGACAAGCATGCCAATCCGCCTTCTTCGAAACGGGAGAAGGCGGATTGTTTTTATAAGGGCGAAGGGTTTGGACGTGGCTGGGCTATGAGCACAAAGCGTTGTTATTACGAAGTCCTGGGCGTGCAAAAAGGCGCCGACGGCGCGGCGCTGAAATCCTCCTATCGCAAGATGGCGATGGATTGCCATCCCGACCGCAATCCGGGCGACCACACCGCCGAGGTCCGCTTCAAGGAAATCAACGAAGCCTATGACGTCCTGAAGGACGATCAGAAGCGCGCCGCCTATGACAAGTTCGGGCACGCGGCGTTCGAGAACGGCATGGGCGGGCGCGGGCCATCGGGCTTCGACTTCGCCTCCTCCTTCGGCGACGTGTTCGACGATCTGTTCGGCGAATTCATGGGCGGGCGCCGCGCCCGGCGGCAGAATCGCGGCGGCGATCTGCGCTACAATCTGGAAATCACGCTCGAGGAATCCTTCAAGGGCCGCAACACCCAGATCAAGGTGCCGAGCGCGGTGGCCTGCGAGGCCTGCGGCGGCGCGGGCGCCGAGCCCGGCCACAAGGCCGAGCAATGTCCGACCTGCAGCGGCATCGGCAAGGTGCGCGCGCAGCAGGGCTTCTTCACCATCGAGCGCACCTGTCCCACCTGCCGCGGCAATGGCCGTGTCATCAAGAATCCCTGCAAGGCCTGCAAAGGCGCGGGCCAGGTGCAGAAGGAACGCACCCTGTCGGTCGACATTCCGCCCGGCGTCGAGGAAGGCACGCGCATCCGCCTCTCGGGCGAAGGCCAAGCGGGGATGAATGGCGGGCCGGCCGGCGATCTCTACATCTTCGTCTCGGTGAAGGCGCATGAGATGTTCCAGCGCGAGGGACATGATTTGTATTGCCGCGCGCCGGTGTCGTTCATCACCGCGGCCTTGGGCGGCGCCATCGACGTGCCGACGCTGGACGGCGGGCGGGCCAAGGTGACGATCCCCGAAGGCGCGCAATCGGGCCGCCAGTTCCGCCTGCGCGGCAAGGGCATGCCGGTGCTGCGCGGCGGCGGCATGCATGGCGACCTGCATGTCGAGATCGCGGTCGAGACGCCGGTGAAGCTGTCCAAGAAGCAGAAGGAATTGCTGCGCGAGTTCGACAAGGTGAGCGAAGAAGGCTGCCACCCCGACACGGAAAGCTGGCTCGCCAAGGCGAAGAACTTCCTCGGCGGCGACGCGAAGACGAAGACCTAGCGGCAGTCCGCCAGCGGATCGTCGCGGGCGATGGCGCAGGCCATCAGCGCGCCCGTCTTCGAACCATAAGCCTCAGTCAGGCGCTGGCGGAAGGTCAGCCATTTGTCGGCGGTGTCGTCGATCGCCGCGGCGATGGCGTGGGCGAAATTGTCGTCGTGGCCGCCGCGCACCGTGGTGCCGGAGAGGACCAGCGGATCGATCGTGCCGGTGTCCTTGTTGACCACGGCGTGCTTGATGCGGTGCAGGCTGTCGCCGGGGCCGTAATTGCAGTGCGATTTTTCCGGCGGCCTTTCGAAACAGCCCGAGATCAGGCCGGCGGGAAAGGGATTGTCGTGCCGCAGGTCGAGCCAGGGCGCGCGGCCGGACTTGCCCAGGCCCGGCGGATTTTCGGGGCCGATGGGCTGGGCCGCGTCGGCGACGTCGACCCAATTGGTGTGCGAGTAGAAGTCTTCCGACGTGTGCAGCAGGATGCCCAGATCCTCGATTACGTTGCACTTGGCGCGGCCCTTCATCTGGCCGACGAAGAGGCAGGGCAGCTTCAGCTGATCGGCGCGCAGGCGGCCGGCGCCGTCGACCAGGTCGGCCGCGTCGTCGACCGCGGCGTTGAGCTTCTCGATCATCCAGGCGCGGCAGGCTTCGAGCGCACCCTGCGCCTCGCTTTTGCTGTGCGGATAGTCGGGGATGTCGAGATAGTCGCCGCTGTCGCAATGGGCCTTGTTCTTCGTCACCAGCTCGCCGCGGTCCGGGATGCCGATGGCGCCGAAATCATTGTCGCCGCCGGCGAGTTCCGTCAGCGTCTTGTCCTGGACGCAGTCGGCGTCGCCGCCGAGCAGGCCGCAGCCGAGCGCGTGGCGCGTGATGCGCTCATGCTCGGCGTTCTGGCCGAGGCCGCGCACCGTGCCGAAGGCCAGCGCCGGCCGGGCGCAGAACAGCGCCATTGCCGCGATCAGAGCTGCACCGGCAAAAATCCTCATGGCGAACGCCCCCGCAACGCACGGCGCATGCTCCGCTGGCAGAGGAGTGGCGTCAAGCCGCGCGCTCCTGTAGGAGACCATAGGCCGTTGTACGGCCTCAGCTATTACCCACCGGAACCTCATGTCGGACACGCTTCGCTTCCTCGGACGGCTGCTGACGCAGCCCAGGACCGTCGGCGCCATCGCACCGTCTTCGAAGGCGCTGGGGCGCGCCATGGCGGCGCAGATCGATGCGGCGGCGGCGGGGCCGGTGCTGGAGCTCGGCCCCGGCACGGGCGTGGCGACCGAGGCCTTGATCGCGCGCGGCATCGCGCCGGAGCGGATTACGGCGATCGAGTACGATGCCGATTTCGCAGCCCTGGTGGCGGGGCGCTTCGCGCGCGTCACGGTGATCAACGGCGATGCGTTCGACCTGGCCAAGACATTGGCGAGCCGCGCGGCCGAGCCGTTCATCGGCGCGATTTCGGGCGTGCCGCTGCTCAATCATACGATGGAGCAGCGCAAGGTGTTCCTGAAAGGCGTGCTGAAGCGCCTGCGGCCCGGCGCGCCCTATGTCCAGTTCTCCTACGGCCTGCATTGCCCGGTGGCGCCGCCGGCCGGCGTGACGGTGCGCCAGGCGGCGTACATCCTCTTCAACCTGCCGCCGGCGCGGGTGTGGGTGTACCGGCAGCGGTGAGGGAAGCGACGTGTGGCGGGTCACCGCCGAACGGCGCTTGCTATTGGACTGATTGCTGAGCGCGATGGCGCAATGCAATGTGCCTGCATCGCGCGGTCAAATATTCAAAAAGCTCATCTTTGACGCCGAATTTGGCAGGCGTGATGAGATCTGCCCGCTTGTCCAAGCGCATATATTTCAGCCGATTATCGATATAGTTTTTGGTCTTGGCTGGATCGTATACGGCGACGCCAATTCCACCGCGGCTGCGAACAAGTGAAAGCGCCGGTACGTCGGTGTCGCCATCTCCAATATAAATCATGTTTTCAAAAGGCACCCAGAGATCGTCATCGGCGACCCGCCGATTGACCGCATGATCCCTGTCGCGAAACGACCCTTTGGAAATCTCGAACAGCGATCTCGTCTTCATGGTTTCATCCATGCAAAACACCGGCACGCTCTCCGGCTCCCCTTCATCGCCCGGAGAAACGACGATTTTATAGCGGCAGCCGAAGGTCCAACTGATCAGCCCGTCGGGCAATACCAGTTCGACGAGCTCCTTCAGGCCGGCGGTTATGATAAAGAAATTGATCGATAGCTTGGTGTTTTTGAAGAGCGGGGTTTCTTCCAGCAGCTTCAGTCTTCGCAAGAACGCCGCCACGCCGTCGTAGAGCGTGATGTGCGGCAAGACAAATTTTCTGAAGAATTCAGTATTAAGGGGAATCTTCCGCTTGGCCGCCATTCTGGACAGGGCATACATCCAGATGGGAGCATCGCTGGCCAAGATATGCTCCCAGGCAGGCAAGGTCTGATCCCCGCGAAGGCTTTTTACATAAGGCCAGAATTCAATATTGCCATCGCCACCCTGAACGATCTCGACCGTCTTTGTCGTGCTGTCGAGCGGCGTGAGCGTTCCGTCGAAATCCCATACAATCGCGATATTGGGCATCGCCTCGGATTACTTTTTTGGCTTTTCTTTTCTACCGGCCGTGTTGCTTATCACGAGCTTCCCCGTCACCGCATCGCGTCGGACGCCAGTATCCAACACGACATAGTTCGAGGTATCGAATTTGTAATTGGAAAGACGCTCGTAGGTGTCCTTCAGGGCGGACTTGGCTCTGGCCATATGACTATCCTAACGGTTGTTCGAATCAGTGGCTCAGCTTGCGCTCTAGCTTTGGGCTATTCCATGGCGTTGATGACGCGGTTACTCCGCCGCTTCGGCCAGCATCGGCGCGGCTTCCAGCACGTCCTTGCCGACATGGGCTTCGAACTTCTTGAAGTTCTCGCGGAACATGGTGACGAGCTTCCTCGCCTGCGCGTCATAGGCGGCCTTGTCGGCCCAGGTGTCGCGCGGGCTCAGGATATTGGTGTCGACGCCCGGCACCGCGACCGGCACGCGGAAGCGGAAATGCGGATCGATGCGCATCTCGGCGTTCGCCAGGCTGCCGTCGAGCGCTGCGGCGAGCAGGGCGCGTGTCGCCTTGATCGGCATGCGGCTGCCGGTGCCGAACGCACCGCCCGTCCAGCCGGTGTTGACCAGCCAGCAATCGGCCTGGTGCAGGCCGATGAGATCGCGCAGCAGATTGCCGTATTCGGACGGATGGCGCGGCATGAAGGGGGCGCCGAAACAGGTGGAGAAGGTCGGCTGCGGCTCTTTGCCGAGGCCCTTTTCGGTGCCCGCGACCTTGGCGGTGAAGCCGGAGAGGAAGTGGTACATCGCCTGGCTGGGCGTCAGCTTGGCGATCGGCGGCAAGACGCCGAAGGCGTCGGCCGTCAGCATGATGACGTTCTTGGGATGGCCGGCGCGGCCGGTTTCCGACGCGTTCGGAATGAAGTCGATGGGATAGGCGGCGCGGGTGTTTTCCGCGTAATGCGCGCTGTCGAGATCGAGCTCGCGCGTCGCCATGTCCATCATGACGTTTTCGAGCACGGTGCCGAAGCGCTGCGTGGTCGCGAAGATCTCGGGCTCGGCGTCCTTGGACAGCTTGATGACCTTGGCGTAGCAGCCGCCTTCGATGTTGAAGACGCCGTGCTCGCTCCAGCCATGCTCGTCGTCGCCGATCAAGGTGCGGGTGGCGTCCGCCGACAGCGTCGTCTTGCCGGTGCCGGAGAGGCCGAAGAAGATCGCGGACTTGCCGTCCTTGCCGACATTGGCCGAGCAATGCATCGACATGACGCGCTTGGCCGGCAACAGGTAGTTCATGATCGTGAAGACGGATTTCTTCATCTCACCGGCGTAAGACGTCCCTCCGATCAGGATCATCTTCTTGGAGAAATTGACCGCGATCACCGTGCCGGTGGTGCAGCCGTGGATCTTCGGATCGGCCTCGAAGCCCGGCAGGTCGATGATGGTAAATTCGGGATCGAAGCCCTTGAGCTGCTCACGTGTCGGGCGGATCAGGAGCTGGTGCACGAAGAGCGAGTGCCAGGCATATTCGGTGACGATGCGCACGGGCAGGCGGTGGCTGAGATCGGCGCCGCCGAACAGGTCCTTGGCGAAGAGCTCGCGCCCTTGCGCATAGGACATCATCGAGGCGTAGAGCGCGTCGAAATGCGCCGGCGTCATCGCCTTGTTGTTGTCCCACCAGACCTGGGATTCGGTGGCGGCATCGCGCACCACGTATTTGTCGTTGGCCGAGCGGCCGGTGTGGATGCCGGTGAGGACGACCAGCGGGCCGTCCTTGGCGACATGGCCTTCGCCGCGCGCCACCGCGCGCTCATAAAGCGCCGGCGCCGTGAGATTCCAGTGCACCGCCTTCAGATTGCGGAAGCCCTGCCGTTCAAGGCCGTAGGCGCTCGGCCCGTCATTCGACATTCTGATACCTCGGAAGAAAAATCCCACGGGCGGCGCGTCTTGGGGCGCCTGTCCCTACCGGGGTGCAAAATAGAGGGTGGCTCCCCCCGCAGCAACGCATGCCGCGGGCCCTGGTTGCTCAAGAAATGTTACTGATTTCATGGGCTTACAAATGACACCGGTGGCAATCTCGGGGTGTCTTACCGTCGCGGCGGCGGTTTTTGTCCGGGCCCCGACGCGCTATGACGCGTGCATGAGCCTGTCGGATGACGAACTGGAGCGGTATGCCCGCCATATCGTGCTGCGCGAGGTGGGCGGCACCGGGCAGGCGCGGCTTGCCCGTGCCCGGGTGCTGGTGGTGGGGGCCGGCGGGCTGGGCAGCCCGGTGATCCTGTACCTGGCGGCGGCGGGCGTGGGCACGCTCGGCATCGCCGATTTCGACACGGTCAGCCTCTCCAACCTGCAGCGCCAGATCGCGCACCGCACCAAGGATGTCGGCCGGCCCAAGACCGATTCGGCGCGCGACGCGGCGCTCGGCATCAATCCGCATGTCGCCATCGAGCGCCATGCGCTGCGCCTGGCGCCGGACAATGCGCTGGAGCTGATCTCCAATTACGACATCGTCGCCGACGGGTCGGACAATTTCGCGACGCGGTTCCTGATCAACGACGCCTGCTTCCTGGCGAAGCGCACTTTGGTGTCGGCGGCGGTGACCGAATTCGATGGCCAGCTCGCCACGTTCAAAGCGCATGAACGCGGCCACGGCTATCCTTGCTATCGCTGCCTGTTCCCGCAGGCGCCGCCGCCGGGGACGGCGCCGTCCTGCTCGGAGACCGGCGTGCTGGGCGCGGCGGCGGGCGTGATGGGGACCTTGCAGGCACTGGAGGTGATCAAGGAGATCACCGGCGCCGGCGAGAGCATGGCGGGGCGGCTGCTGATTTACGAAGCGTTAAGCACGCGCTTTCGCACCGTGACGTTCAAGGCCGATCCCGCCTGCGCGCTGTGCGGCGCGGCGCCGACGATCCGCAGCCTGCAACAGGCTTAACCGGGGTTTAATGCGGACGTAGTCATACTCACCCTCCAGCCCATCGGCTCGAGGAGACATGGCGCAATCGATCCACTACGAGATTTTTTCCCGCCAGGGCGCCAAGGGCGGCTGGCGCATGCTCGACGTGCGCACCGACCGCGAGGCGGCGCTGGAATTCGCTCAAGGCCTGATAGCGCAGGAGAAGGCGACCGGCGTCAAGGTCGTCAAGGAAACCTATAACGAAGAGACCGGCGACTACCTGACGCTGAAGATCTTCGAAGACGGCCACAACCAGGTGAAGACCGCGCCGGCGCAGGAAGACGTGCCGCACGCCCTGCCCTGCTTCAAGCCGGACGATCTGTATTCCTATCACGCGCGCGCCACCATGAGGCGCCTGATCTGCGACTTCCTGGCGCGCAACAAGATCACCATCACCGAGCTTTGCCACCGCGCCGACCTGTTGGAGAAGCTGGAAGCGACCGGCACGCTGCTGCAGCACGCGATCCAGAAAGTCGCGGTGGCGCAGGCCGCTTCGACCACGACGCCGGTGGCGCAGATCATCAAGAGCCTGAACGAGCTGACGACCAAGGCCTTTCACCGCGTCTATCGCGACGAGAAGAACAAGCTGTTTCCGGTCGTGCCTGCGGGCGGCTTCGGGGCGCTGGCGGAAACGCTGGCCGGCCAGGCGGACGGACTCTATGTCCTGAACGGCGCCATCGCGCAGCACCTGAAGAGCGCCAAGGGCTGGGACGAGAAGGTGTTTTGCCTGCTGGCCCTGAGCGAAGAGGCGCCCGCGGACGGCGCCGGCCGCACGCTGCTGCTCACCGCCACCGATTCGCTGATCGGCGAAGTGCTGGCCGGATCGGCGGCGCTGCATGAGCTGATCGGCGACAACGAGAATCTCGGCCAGGCCTTGATGTGCCTGGTGCAGCTGTTCCTGGGCCGGGCGCCGGCCCAGGCCGGCGAGCGTGCCGGCCTCGTCGCGCTGACGCAGCATTTCGCCGCCGACACCTTGCCCGAGGCGCGCACCGCCATCGCGGGCCGCATCCTGGCCGAGTTCAAGAGCGCCAAGCGGCTGTGCCCCAATTCGCTGGACGACGAGTTCAAGACGCTGCGCGCCATCGCCAACCGCGTCGTGCTCGGCATCGGCAAATATCTCAGCCACGAGGACCTGATCGCCGCCTTTACGCTGCGCTCCAAGCGGCTGGTGACGCATGAGACGCTGGGCGAGCACATGGCGGCGGTCGCGGGTCCCGACGAAAAACTGGAGCAGCTCCTGTTCGTGGAGGAGAACATCATCGGCGCGGAGAACAAGCGCCTGCTTGCGACCTTCGCGATGCCGATCCTCACCGGCAGCAGCTTCGACGCGCATTTCGCCAATGCCAAGGTGCCGGTTCTGGCACGGCTGCAGCGCCTGGCGCAGCTGCAGGCGCGCATCCGCCGCTCGGGCTTCCAGGAGAACGAGCGGGCGGAGATGTCCCAGCTGCTCGACAAGCGGGCCTGCGAGCTGGAAGCGCGCGCCAAGCTGTTCGACGCGCTGGAGGCGCGGGCCGGCGGCCCGGTCGAGAAGGCGACGATGATCCTGAAGCTGTGCACCGGCGGCATGCTGACCGAGGGCCGGCTGTCGGCGCGCGCCCGCGAACTGGTGCTGAACCATCTGGGACGGCCGGGCTTTCTCACCGGCTATATCGCGCAGACGGCGGCGGCCGGCGTGGCGCGCGATGCCGACGCGGCGATGGCGGACCTGATGCAGACGCTCGGCAAGGCCGGCATCACGCCGGAGACGGGCTTGAGGAATATTGCCGCCTGACGGCGGCGGGGGAAATATTGCCGCCTGAGCGGCGCCGTGCCAGCTTTCGCCTGACACCAGCTTCCGGCGAAACCCCGCGATGATGTTCACCAAGCGCCTGCGCGAACCCGTCATGCGCGGCGAGATCACCTGCAGCGTGCGCATCTGGCAGAAGCCGCATGTCAAGGTGGGCGGGCGCTATGCGCTGGGGCCGGGGCATATCGTGGTGACGTCGATCAAGCAAATCACGCTCGCGGACATCACCCCGGCGCTGGCGCGGCGGTCGGGATTCGCGGGCGTGGTCGACCTGCTCAAGGTCGCCAAGCATGGGCCGGGCGAGAAGGTGTATCTGGTGGAGTTTGAGTACGAAGATTGATGCCAGTTGTCAGAACTCACCGAGTTTCGCGCGAAGGTCCATCGCACTGTGCAACACGCGCTGCACTTCGACGCCCTGGTTGTCCAGGCGATAAATGACCAGATATCGCTTGAAGCGGGCGGAGACTCGCATGACGTACAATCCTTTGCCCCTCACCGCGTGACCCGACAAGGGAAAGGCGCGAATTCGGTTGAGCGCATCGCTGAATTCCAAGCCGAATTTCTTTGCGGAATTTGTGCTGTCCGCCGAAATATGGCGCGCGATCTCTTCGATGTCGCTTTCTGCTGCGGCGGAGATTACGACAAAGGCGGCCGTCATTTGTCGCGTTTTGCGAGATCAATGCCCTGCTGCACGAGTTGCTGGATTCGCTCGTGCGTCAGTTCTCCGGCGATCGGCGACGCTTCGCCTTCCTCGATTTTCTTCAGGAACCAGGGCTGGCGCACGATGGCGTCAAGGTCCAGATCGTCGAGCAGCAGCGCTTCGACGTAGTCTTCAACCGAGGCAAAGCCGTTGGCAGCCGCCTGATCTTCCGCCGCCGCCCGCGCTTTTTCCGAGATCTCGATTTTGACCTTGTCTGTCATGCAGACACCCTACCACATTAATGCGCCGCGTCCCAGTTTTGCGCGGCGCGGGCTTCGACGGTGAGGGGGACGGAGAGCTGCACCGCGGGCAGCGACGACTTCTCCATCACCGCGACGGCGACGGCGCGGGTCTTTTCGACCTCGGCGTCGGTCGCCTCGAAGATCAGCTCGTCGTGGACCTGCAGCAGCATCTTCGCCTTCAGCTTCTTCTTCGCCAGCGCCTCGGGCATGCGCACCATGGCGCGGCGGATGATGTCGGCGGCGGTGCCCTGGATCGGCGCGTTGATCGCGGCGCGCTCGGCGCCGCCGCGATGGCCGGGGACCGGCGACTTGATCTCGCGGATATGGATGCGGCGGTCGAACAGGGTCTCGACATAGCCATTGTCGCGCGCGAACTGCTTGGTCGCTTCCATGTAGTCGCGGATGCCGGGGAAGCGCTGGAAATATTTCTTGATGTAGTCGTCCGCCTCGCCCCGCGGGATCGACAACTGGTTGGCGAGGCCGAACGCCGAAATGCCGTAGACGATGCCGAAATTGATCGCCTTGGCGCGGCGGCGGATCTCCGCCGGCATGCCCTTGATCGGAACGGAAAAGATTTCCGACGCCGTCATGGCGTGGATGTCGAGCTCTTCGGCGAAGGCTTTCTTGAGCTGCGGGATGTCGGCGATGTGCGCCAGCAGGCGCAGCTCGATCTGGCTGTAGTCGGCGCTGATCAGCTTGGAGCCCTTGGGCGCGATGAAGGCCTGGCGGATGCGGCGGCCCTCCTCGGTGCGGATCGGGATGTTCTGCAGATTGGGATCGGTCGAGGCGAGGCGGCCGGTCGAAGTCGCGGCCATCGCGTAAGAGGTGTGCACGCGGCCCGTCTTCGCGTTGATGTAGGTCGGCAGCGCGTCGGTGTAGGTGCCGCGCAGTTTGGCGAGGCCGCGCCAGTCCAGCACCTTCTTGGCGATGGGGTGGCCCTGGGCGGCGACGTCTTCCAGGACGTCGGAATCGGTGGACCAGGCGCCGGTCTTGGTCTTGCGCCCGCCTTCGAGCTTGAACTTGCCGAACAGGATGTCGCCGAGCTGCTTGGGCGAGCCGATGTTGAATTCCTGGCCCGCCAGCTTGTGGATGTCGGTCTCCATCGCGGCCTGCGCCTTGGCGAAGTCGTTGGAGAGGCGGCGCAGCAGGTCCGGATCGATGGTGATGCCGGCGCGTTCCATGTCGGCGAGCACGGCGACGAGCGGACGCTCCAGCGTTTCATAGACCGCGGTCTTGCCGCCGGCGGCGAGGCGCGGCTTCAGCAGCATCCACAGGCGCAGCGTGACGTCGGCGTCCTCGCCGGAATAGCGCGTCGCGTCCTTGATCGGCACGCAGTCGAAGGTGACCTTCTCCTTGCCCTTGCCGGCCACGTCGGTGAAGGAGATCGGCGTGTGGCTGAGATGCAGCAGGGAGAGAGCGTCCATGCCGTGATTGTGCAGGCCGCTCTCCAGCACATAGGAGACCAGCATCGTGTCGTCATAGGGCGCGACGCGGATGCCGCGTTGCGCGAAGATGGTGAAATCGTATTTCAGGTTCTGCGCGATCTTGAGGACGCCCGGGTCCTCCAGCAGCGGCTTCAGCGCCTTGAGGACGTCGGCTTCCTGCATCTGGGTGAGGCCGCCGACCGGGCCGAAGTCGAGACTGTCGCCCTTGCGATGGCCGCACGGGATGTAGCAGGCCTCGCCCGGCGCCACGGCGAGCGACACGCCGCACAGGCCCGCGACCATGGCGTCGAGGCCGGTGGTTTCCGTATCGACGCAGACATGGCCGACCTCGCGGGCGCGCGCGATCCACTGGTCGAGCTCTTTGGGCGTCGTGACGGTGACATAGGCGTCGAGATCGATTTTCTTCAGGATCGCGTCGCGTTCCATCACCGCGCCGACGGCGCTCGGCCCCGATTTCGGCGTTTCCTTGACCGCCTGCTTGACGACGCGGTTGGCGGCCGAGGCGGAGGGTTCGAGCGTCGGCGCGATGCCTTCGATATCCTCGATGCCGAAATGCGTCGCGACGCGCCTGGTGATGGAATTGAATTCCATGCCTTTCAGAAATGCGATCAGCGTGGCGGGTTCGGGCTCGTGCACCGCGAACTGGTCGGGGCCTTCGGGGAACGGCGCATGATCGTCGAGCGTGACGAGGCGCTTGGAGATGCGCGCGTTCTGCGCGTTCTCGATCAGGGTCTCGCGGCGCTTGGGCTGCTTGATTTCGCCCGCCCTGGCGAGCAGCGTTTCGAGATCGCCATACTGGTTGATCAGCTCGGCGGCGGTCTTGATGCCGATGCCGCGCACGCCGGGGACGTTGTCCACCGAGTCGCCGGCCAAGGCCTGGACCTCGATCACCTTGGAGGGCGGCACGCCGAACTTCTCCATCACCTCGGCGCTGGCGATGCGCTTGTTCTTCATGGTGTCGTAGAGCTCGACCTTGCCGTCGACCACCAGCTGCATCAGGTCCTTGTCGGACGAGATGATGGTGCAGCGGGCGCCGGCCTCGGTCGCCAGCCGCGCATAGGTCGCGATCAGGTCGTCGGCCTCGAAACCGTCCTGCTCGACGCAGGAGACGCCGAAGGCGCGCGTCGCGTCGCGCACCAGCGGGAATTGCGGGATCAGGTCTTCGGGCGGCGGCGGCCGATTGGCCTTGTACTTATCGTAGAATTCGTTGCGGAAGGTGATGGCGCCGGCGTCGAACACGACCGCCAGATGGGTCGGCTGCTCGGGGCCCTTCATGTCCTCCAGGAGCTTCCACATCATGTTGCAGTAGCCCGAGACCGCGCCGACCGGCAGGCCGTCGGACTTGCGCGTCAGGGGCGGCAGGGCGTGATAGGCGCGGAACAGGTAGCCGGAACCGTCCACCAGATAGAGATGATCGCCCTTCTTCAGCGCGGCTTTGGGCTTGCTCAATGCCGGTGCGCTCCGGCTGTCAGGACGAAGCGGCGGTCGCAATAGGGGCATTCGACGAAGCCCTCATCGCCCATTTCGAGGTAGACCTTGGGATGGCCGAGCGCGCCGCCGATCCCCTGGCAGGAGACGCGGGTATCTTCGGATTCGATGATTTCGGGGGCGGTCATAGCGAACACTTCAGATGGGGAGCGGGCGGATCATATCCGCCGCCCCCGGGGCCGCAACCCGCCTTCGCAAAGCTTCGGCGCGGCAGGGCGCTATCCCCCCGTCCCTTCACAGGGTATTTTGGCAGCATGGTGACGCTGAACCGCATCTACACGAAGACCGGCGACAAGGGCGAAACGGGGCTGGGCGACGGCTCGCGGCGGCCCAAGCACGCCCTGCGCATCCATGCCTATGGCACGGTGGACGAGGCCAACGCCGCCATCGGGATCGCGCGGCTCAAGGCCGGCGGCGAGCTCGACGCCATGCTGGGGCGCATCCAGAACGACCTATTCGATCTCGGCGCCGATCTGGCGACGCCGGAGGACGGGCGGCGCGGCGAAGGCCGGCTGCGCATCGTCGAGACGCAGGTCGAGCGGCTGGAGCGCGAGATCGACCTGATGAACAGCGCGCTGAAGCCGCTGGAGTCGTTCGTGCTGCCGGGCGGCTCGCCGGAGGCGGCGTATCTGCATCTGGCGCGCACCATCGTGCGCCGGGCCGAGCGGCTGATGACCGAACTGGCGCTGACCGAGCCGGTCGGCGCGGCTGCCCTGCACTACGTCAATCGCCTATCGGATCATCTGTTCGTCGCCAGCCGCCTCGCCAATGACGGCGGGGCGAAAGATGTCCTGTGGATTCCCGGCGCGAACCGCTGATCAGTGTCCAACATCCGCCGTGCGGCGGCCGAACAGGAAGGCGAGGATGATGCCGGGCACGCCAGTGGCGGCCCAGCCGGGCAGGCTCAGCACCGCGAAGATGCCGTGCGCCAGAAAGCCGGGCAGATGCGCCTCGCACCAGGCGTGAAACGCCAGGACGCCCGACTTGTCGAACAGGCCCCAGACCTGGTCGAGCGAGCGCACGATGATCTTGCCGCCGTTCTCCAGCGAGGTGACGGCGTCGGCGCCGAGCAGCATCAGCGCCGAGACGACGAGAATCAGGCTGATCAAGCGCAAGACGACGAACATGGCGACACCCCAACACCGATCCCGGCGGGATCGTCCTTCAGGTAAGGCTAACCAGCGCCCATGGCGCGCACAAGCAGCGTCAACAGGGGTTAACCATCAATCGCTGCGGATGGTTTCCGGCTGTCGTTTTTGTGCCGCGCGGCCGGACCGGATTGCACAATTGCTCGGCACGAAGCGGTCAGGAATTGGTCAAGTTTCGGATCTCAGACCACCAGGACCATGGCGCCATATCCCTTAAGCTGCTTGTCACGTGTCAATAGCCGCAGACCTTCGGTCTGCGCCTGCGCGACGAGCATATGATCGAACGGATCGCGATGGACCAACGGCAACGCGGCCGCCGCCTCGCCATGCTCGACCGTGACCGAAATCATCGACACGCCCCGCTGACGCAATACGCCCCGAACTGCCGGCAAATCAGCCTCCAGCTTCCCCAAAGCGCATTTGAGTCCAAGTTCCCACCAGCTTGCCGCACTCATGAAGAGTTCTGCATCGCGGTCCAAAATCAATTGCAGGGCACGCGCACCGAGCCTTGCCGACCCCTGGGGCCACCAAAGCAAAAGATGCGAATCGAGAAGCAGCTTCAATCTTTGTCGCCAAGCATCGCCGCCAGCATGTCGGCGGGCAGCGGATCATAAAACCCTTTAAGAATCTTGATCTTGCCCTTCATGAAGCCGGGCTTGCGGTCGAATTTCGGTTTGGCTTTTGCACGTTTCGGCTTTGCCGCCGTAAGTTTGGCGACAGGCTTGCCGGCGCGCGCAATGACGATCGTCTCGCCCTTCTCCACCTCGGCGATGAGCTTGGAGAGCGTGGTCTTTGCCGTATGGATATTGACGATCTTGTCCATGGCCCAAGTTAGCTTAGCTAAGGCAGGGCCGCAATCTAGGCAGGCTGCGCCGCCTCGGGCATTCGCGAAATCCGCCACGACAGGAGGCCGCCATAGAGATCGAGCAGCGCATGCGCCGCCATGACCCACCAGAGGCTCCCGCTGGCGATATAGGCGACGGCGAAGATGAGGCCGACGGCGCCGGTGCGCGGGATGCCGCGCCAGCCCTGATAGGCGTGGCCGAGACCGAAGGCGAGCGTCGCAATCGCGATGGCGCCGACGATGCCGGCATAAGGCGCGAGGAACCAGATCAGGAAACCGCGGAACAGAAGCTCTTCCCAGACGCCGGCCGTAATCGCGACAAGGAGGAAGGCGAGAAGTTCGCGCGTGGTGCGCGGCAGGATTTTCATCTCGCGCATCTGCTCGCGCAGCTTGGGATAGCGCGCGGGTTTGATGAAGACCCTGAGATTGAGCAGCATGACGGCAAGAAACAGCGCCGCCGCCGCAATGGCGACCAGGCCGTAGAGGCCGTAGGCGCCGACGGGAACGTCGAGGCCGAGCGCCGCGAAGCTGCGCCCGCTTCGGCGCCAATCGACGGCGAGCAACGCGACCATCAGCCAGCCCCGCGCCATCGTCTGCCAGTAGCGCGACACCAGCGAGCCCGGATGCCGCGCGAGGCGCGCGCCCATGACGGCGGAGACCGCCGGCAGCACGGCGACGGTGAGGACGAGCAGGACGACGTCGAAGAGGTTCTGGCCGGGGGCCAAATGCATCGTGCGATCTTTCCAGGACCGGCTTGCCGGTCCGACAATCAGCCGCGCACTTTCTGCTTGGGCATATCGATGACCAGTTCGGCATTCATTTTCGCGAGCGCCTCGTCGATAACCCACATTTGCGAACTGTGCCGCAGATCGAGCAGGCGTCGCACGGAGTTTTCCGGCATGCCGAGCGCACTGGCGAGTCGTGTACGGGACCACCTTTGCTTCTGCATATTCACGTAAACCGCCAGCTTCGCGGTCACCAATGACGGCAGAGCGATTCGATCGCCTTTAAAAGGCGGCTGCGGAATCGGACGACCGGCCTTCATGTAGCCTTCGAGGGCCGTAACCAGGCAGTCCTGCGCATTCTCGAACGCTTCTTCCTTGGTTTCGCCTTCCGTCAACGCCTCGGGAATGTCGGGAAAGCGAACCAGCCACCAGCCGTTTTTCTGACGTTCCAGCTTGTAGGGATAGCCAAACGCAACATTTGCCATGCCTATGTCTCCAAATCGGCTCTTGTCAGCCCAAGTTGATCCAGCATCGCCTTCAGCAAGCCGGGACCGATCTCTTTTCGGCGATCCTTTAGCGTCGTGAAGCGGGCGCCAAAATACAGCCTTCCGTGACTGCCTTTTCCATGACCCGAGTCAAAAGACACCAGAATGCCGCGATCGCGGCCAATCCGTTTGATCTTTCGCTCGAATTCATGGCCGTTCACACAGATATGTTCGCACACATATGTGCGAATCACAACGGTGATGCAAAAACAAAAGGCCGCCCGCGATCGCTCGCGGACGGCCTTTGTCTTGTGCGCGAGAGCCTATTCCGCCGGGGCGGCTTCGGTCTTCTGCTTCTTGCTGAGGTCTTCGCCGGTGGTCTGGTCGACCTGCTTCATCGACAAGCGGACCTTGCCGCGGTCGTCGAAGCCGAGGAGCTTGACCTTCACGGCCTGGCCTTCCTTGACCACGTCGCTGGGCTTGTTGACGCGCTGCGCCGCAAGCTCGCTGACATGGACGAGGCCGTCCTTGGGTCCGAAGAAGTTCACGAAGGCGCCGAAGTCCATGACCTTGACGATCTTGCCGTCATAGATCTCGCCGACCTCGGGCTCCGCCACGATGCCGCGGATCCATTTCAGCGCCGCCTTGATCGACTCGCCGTCGGCGGACGCGATCTTCACCGTGCCGTCGTCCTCGATGTTGATCTTGGCGCCGGTCTTTTCCACGATTTCGCGGATCACCTTGCCGCCCGAGCCGATCACTTCGCGGATCTTGTCGGTCGGGATCTTGATCTGCTCGATGCGCGGGGCGTGCTCGCCGAGCTCGGCGCGGGCGCCGGTCAGGGCCTTGTTCATCTCGCCCAGGATATGGATGCGGCCGCCCTTGGCCTGATCCAGCGCGACGCGCATGATCTCCTCGGTGATGCCCGCGATCTTGATGTCCATCTGCAGCGCGGTGATGCCGTCTTCGGTGCCGGCCACCTTGAAGTCCATGTCGCCGAGGTGATCTTCATCGCCCAGGATGTCCGACAGGACGGCGAAGCGTTCGCCTTCCAGGATCAGGCCCATGGCGATGCCGGCCGTCGGCTTCTTCAAGGGAACGCCCGCATCCATCAGCGCGAGGCTGGTGCCGCAGACCGTCGCCATCGACGACGAGCCGTTGGACTCGGTGATCTCCGAGACGACGCGGAGCGTGTAGGGGAATTCCTCCTTCGTCGGCAGCATCGGATGGATGGCGCGCCAGGCGAGCTTGCCATGGCCGATGTCGCGGCGGCTGGGCGCGCCCATGCGGCCCGTCTCGCCCACCGAGTAGGGAGGAAAGTTGTAGTGCAGCATGAAGGTCTGCTTGCCGGTGCCTTCGAGGCTGTCGACGAACTGCTCGTCTTCGGCGGTGCCCAGCGTGGTGACGACCAGCGCCTGGGTCTCGCCGCGGGTGAACAGCGCCGAGCCATGGGTGCGCGGCAGGAAGCCGACCTCGGCCACGATGGGACGCACCGTGGTCAGGTTGCGGCCGTCGATGCGCGTCTTGGTGTCGAGCACCGCATTGCGCATGATCTTGGCTTCGAGGTCGTGGAACAGGTTGCCGAATTCCTTGGCCGAGACCTTGCCGTCGCCCTCGCCGACGAAATACTCCGCCGTCTTCTTCTTGATCTCGGCGATGCGGTCGCGGCGCTCGAACTTGATCGGGATCTGGAAGGCGCCGGCGAGATTGACGCCCGCGACTTTCTCGATCTCCATCGCCAGGACGTGCGTGGTGACGTCCGGCAGTGGACGCGGCTCCTTCGCCGCCTTCTCGGCCAGCTTGATGATGGCGTTGATGGCATGCTGCATCTCGCGGTGACCGAACATCACGGCGTCGAGCATGACCTTCTCGGACAGCTCCTGCGCCTCGGATTCGACCATCAGCACGGCGTCCTGGGTGCCGGCGATGATGAGGTCGAGCTTGGAGTTCGGCATGTCGTCGAGCGGCGGGTTCAGCTTGTACTCGCCGTCGATGTAGCCGACGCGGGCGGCGCCGATCGGGCCCATGAAGGGAATGCCGCTGATCGTCAGCGCGGCGGAGGCGGCGACGAGACCGACGACGTCGGGATCGTTCTCCATGTCGTGGCTGAGAACCTGGACCACCACGAGCGTCTCGTTCTTGTAGCCTTCGGCGAACAGGGGGCGGATCGGGCGGTCGATCAGGCGCGAGATCAGCGTCTCACGCTCGGTCGGGGCGCGCTCGCGCTTGAAATAGCCGCCCGGGATCTTGCCGGCGGCGTAATAGCGCTCCTGGTAGTTGACGGTGAGCGGGAAGAAATCCACGCCCTCGCGCGGGCTGTGCGCGCCGACCACGGTGGCGAGAACGACGGTCTCACCATAGGTGGCGATGACGGCGCCGTCGGCCTGGCGCGCGACCTTGCCGGTTTCGAGCGTCAGCGTTCTGCCGCCCCATTCGAACGATTCCTTGTGTACGTTGAACATCTGCTTCTTCTTTCTTCATCATCTGCCGGGGCCGGATGCCCTCTGGCAGTTTTGCGCGTCAGGCCCAATGCCCGCACGCGCGGATGCATTCCTTCAGCCCATGCCGTCGGAACGCGTATACGCATGGGTTCGCGACCATCGCGAGCCCATGCGAAATTCTTTCGTGACGGAAACCGAACCGCTCAGCGGCGCAGGCCCAGGCGTTCGATCAGCGATTCATAGCGCTTCACGTCCGTCGACTTCACATAGTCGAGCAGCTTGCGGCGGGTCGAAACCATGCGGATCAGGCCGCGTCGCGAATGGTTGTCCTTCGCGTGCTGCTTGAAATGGTCGGTCAGGTCGTTGATGCGTGCGCTGAGGATCGCGACCTGGACTTCCGGCGAACCGGTGTCGCCGTCCTTGGTGGCGTATTGCGCAACGACTTCGTTCTTCTTCTCTGGCTTGATCATGTTCGGCGTCGGGTCCTAAACCTAAAAGTTGAATACACGGAACGGCCGAAGCTCGCCGGCGGCGAATTCGGCCAGTGCCACCGGCTCGCCCTCAGAGGTCTGAAGAAAAACCGTAAGCCCCTGAAGATCGGTGCCGGGAGATTGGCCTTCCGTGATCGTGGCGAACTGGCCGCTGCGGATCAGGATCGGATTGCCGCTTTTCAGGCGTACCGCATCCGGGCCTGTTACGGCCAACGCCGGGATGCCGTCCAGCGCGGTCGAAATGGGCCTCAAGTGCTCAAAAGCGGCGGGAATATGCACAGAACCCCCCTCGCGCGCTAGGGGGACGGCCATTTCTTCGGTAAATCCCCCGATGCGGGTGCGGCGCAGCGCCGAAACATGGCCCAAAGTGCCCAGCGCCAGGGCGATATCCCGCACCCAGGATCGGACGTAAGTGCCTTTGCCACAACGGATTTCGAACGCGGCATGGTCCGGGTCCGGGATCGCCAGCAGGCGGGCCTCAAAGACCTCGACAGTGCGGGGTTCCAGGACGACCTCCTGCCCCTCCCGGGCCAGATCGTAGGCCCGCTCGCCCGAAACCTTGATCGCCGAGTAGGCCGGGGGGACCTGGATCAGCGCGCCGGTGAAGCGCGGCAGGGCGGCCTCGATGGCCTCGCGCGTGGGGCGGAGGTCGGAGGTGCCGGTGACTTTGCCTTCGGCGTCGTCGGTGTCGCGCGCCTCGCCCCAATGGGCGGTGAAGCGATAGGTCTTTTGCGCGTCCATCGCGTAAGGGACGGTCTTGGTCGCTTCGCCGAGCGCGATGGCGAGGACGCCGGTGGCCATCGGATCGAGCGTGCCGGCATGGCCGGCCTTCTGGGCGTCGAACACGCGCTTCACCGCGCCCACCACCTGGGTGGAGGTCATGCCCTGCGGCTTGTCGATGATGACCCAGCCGTGCACCGGCTGGCCTTTCTTCCTGCGTCCCATCGGAGTTCTTTCAGGACCCGGATTGCGGCGCGCTTCTGCCAAGTGTGGGGGGTAAAGGCAAGGCGCTCCCCTTCACCTCCCCAGCATGGGGAGGTCGGTGAGCGAAGCGAGGCCGGGTGGGGATGTGCCTTTGGCGGGAGAGACGTCCCCACCCGATCCGCTTCGCGGATCGACCTCCCCATGCTGGGGAGGTGAAAAGCTACTTCAAATACTCATTCCCGATCACCCATTGCGTGGCGCGCTTGCGTTCGGGCGAACGGCAAGGGTGGTCGTGGATATGGGCCGCGAACATGCGGTCGATCCACTGGGTGTTCTTGAAGATGCGGCGCGAGCGCAGCAGGGTAAACGGCGCGATCTTGCGTGTCTCGTTTTCGGCGTTGAATTCGGACACCGCGAGCAACTCGCCGGTCCAGGGATTGGAGCCGTCGACGCCGATGTCGTCGAGATAGACGGGCACCATGGGCAGGTAGTTTTCGGCGGCGCCGGTCAGGATCGGCATCGCGGCCTTGGCGGCGGAATAATAGTCGACATCGACCGCGACGAAGCCGAGTGGCGCGTCGGGCGTCAGCGTCTGGGCGAAGGCCGGCGCCGTCTCGGCGACGTCGCCGAGGATGAGCTCGCAATTGGACGGCAGGGCGCGTTTCAGCCCCGCAAAATCGATCATCGGGAAGTCGCCCTGCTGGAAATGCTCCGGCAGGTCGCGGTAGTCGATGGCGGGCGGCATGCCCTTGCCGCCGTCGAAGCCGACGATGCGGAATTCGATTCCCGTGGCACGGGTGGTGCGCTCGGCGATGCGGCACATGGTGAGCAGGCCGGCGCCCGAAGCGACGCCGAGCTCGACCAGCGTGACTTTCTTGTAGCCGTAGCGCTTGGCGGCGTCGGCCGCGAAGAGGATCGGGAAGGCGTATTGCTGGCGCACCACGAGGTCGAAGGCGACCTTCATGCGGTAGCTGCCGAACAGGGCGACGAAGGCCGACAGGATGTTGAGGTGCAAGGGCTCGGTCAGGCGCTCGACGAAGACCTTGGCCAGTTTCTCCTTTTGGAGCAGGCGGCGCAGGACGTACCAATTGGCCTTGGGCGCGCGCTTGCGCGGGATGGCCGAAAGCGGGGCAGTCTGGTCGAGCAGGGTCATGGTGGAACGGTGGCGAGCAACGGCCGTGCCAGTTAACGATCCTCTTCGGCATCCTCGTCCGGCGCCGCCAAATCCTGCTGCACGCGCGACGATTTGAGGATGGTTTCGATCTTCTGGGCTTCGGCGAAGGACTCGTCCTCGACGAAGCGCAGCTCGGGCGTGAACTTCATGGTGATCAGATGGCCCATCTCACCGCGCAGATAGCCCTTGTGCTTGTTGAGCGCCGCCACCACCGCCTTGACGTTCTGGCCGCCGAGCGGCTCGCAGAACACGGTGGCGTAGCGCATGTCGGGCGACGGCTTGACCTGGGTGATCGTCACCGAGACGCCGGCGAGATCGGGATCGCGGATATCGCCGCGGCGCAGGACATCGGCCAGGGCGTGGCGCAGCGCCTCGCCGACGCGCAGCTGGCGTTGCGTCGGGCCGGTGCGGGATTCGCGCTCGGGCGCGGAGGCGTGACGACGAGCCATCTTATGATTCCTTGTAGCCGAAACGCGCGGCCCAGGGTGCCAGGATCGGCAGCACCGGTTCGAGCTGCGCCGCGTAGCGCCGCCATTGGCCGGCGCCGTCGCCCGTCAGGCCGCGCATGACCTGCACACTGCTCGGCGTCTTGATGTCGCGGGTGCGGGCGCGGGCGGCGAAATCGCGCATCGCTTCGTCCCAGCCAAGGCCGAGGAAGGCGCAGACGCGGCGCATCTCGCCGTCGAAATCGGCCAGCATGTCTTCGTGGCGCGTATCGAGAATGGCAAGGCCAAGCTTGCCGCGGTAGAGCTGCGCCAGGTCCATGACGCCGGCGTAAAACTGCGCGGCACTGTCCAGCCGCGTGAATTCGTACATATGCGCCGTCATCACCAGGCGGCGGCGGAAGCAGCTGAGCACCACGTCGCGCGGATCGCGCAGCGCAAAGAGGATTTTCGCCTGCGGGAACAGCCGCGCGATGAGGCCCAGATGAATCGCGTTGAGCGGCATCTTGTCGATGAAGAGCTTGCGCGCGCGCGTGACGCCGGCGTCTTCGACACGTTTCCAATAGAGGGCGCGGCTGCGATCGAGGCCGGCGGCGTCCAGGGACGCGAAACGTTCAAGGCCATTCGGCGGATCGGCGAAATCGCGGATCGCGTCGGCGAGGCAATCGGCTTCTTCCAGCGTCTGGATGTCGCCATGGCCGGCCAGCACCTGCTCCAGCAGCGTCGTGCCGGAGCGCGGAAAGCCGACGAGAAAGACGTGGGTCGCGCCGGGAGCGCCGGCATTGGCGGGCGCGCGCCAAGGTTCGGACGGCGCGGCGTGAAAATAATTTGCGATGCGGCGGACGCGATCGACGGCACGCTCCTTGTCCTTGAACAGGAAGGCGGAGGCGTCTCGCAAGGTCTCGCGCGCCGCGACATAGGCGGCGAAGGCTTCGGCCGGCTTGTCCAGGCCGTCGAGCGCGTCGCCCATAAGGCCTTGCGCGATGGAAAGATTGACCGGGCTGGTCTTGGCGTCGGCGATCAGCGGCGCGAGACGGGTGCGCGCGGTTTCGAAGGCCTTGTCCTCGAGATCGGCCATGGCGAGCGCGATGCTCGCCGCCGCCATCGGCGTGATGGCGAGGGCGCGGGTTGCAAAATCGCGCGCCGATGCCATATCGCCGCGCCGCGCGGCGAGGCCGGCGAGCCGGGCCAGCGCCTGGGCATCGCGCGGATCGAGGGCGAGAAGTTTTTCGAGCGCGGCCTGCGACTCGGCAAAGGCGCCGATCTCTTCCAGCGTCTGCGCCTTGTGGAGATGCAGGTAGGCGGTCGCGGGACTCAAGGCCAGCGCATCGTCGAACACGGCGACGGCCTCGCGGCCGCGGCCAAGCTGCGTCAGGCAGAGGCCGAGGCCGTTGAGCGCCTCAATGCTGGCGCCGTTCAGCAAGCGCGCGCGGTTGAAGAGCGGCAGCGCGCTGTCCGGCTTGCCGAGGCGCAGGCGGCGCTGGCCGGCGAGCGTCAGGATGTTGGTCTCTTCCAGGCCCTGGCCGACCGCCTGCTCGGACAGGTCCATCGCCATGGCGACGTCGCCGCGGCGCAAGGCATCGCCGACGGCGTACAGCGCCCGCTGCAATTGGGGAGAGGGAGCAACACTCATGTTTTATTGCCGGCTACGGTTTGATTTCGTCCAAACCCGTCATCGCCCGCTTTCTGCGGGCGACCCATTTTGTTCCTGGCCCAGAAAAAAATGGGTTGCCCGGACAAGCCGGGCAATGACGGACGTGGGTTAGATAGATTCAAACCCGATCACTCTACAGCGCGCGCTGGATGGTCTCGACCTCGAAGCACTCGATGGTGTCGCCCTTGCGCATGTCCTGGTAGTTCGCAAACGCCATGCCGCATTCCTGGCCGGTCTGCACCTCGCGCACTTCGTCCTTGAAGCGCTTGAGGGTGGAGAGCTCGCCTTCATGCACCACGACGTTGTCGCGGATCAGGCGCACCTTGGCGCCGCGGCGCACCACGCCGTCGGTGACGCGGCAGCCGGCGACCTTGCCGACCTTGGAGATGTCGAACACTTCGAGGATTTCCGCGTTGCCGAGGAACCTCTCGCGGATCTCCGGCGCCAGCATGCCCGAGAGCACGGCTTTGATGTCGTCCACGACGTTGTAGATGATGCTGTAATAGCGCACGTCGACGCCGTCGCGCTTGGCGCGCTCGCGGCCGAGCTTGTCGGCGCGCACATTGAAGCCGATGACGGCGGCGCCCGAGGCATGCGCCAGGATGACGTCGCTTTCGGTGATGCCGCCGACGCCCGATTGCAGAATCTGCACCGCGACTTCGTCGGTGCCAAGCTTGTTCAGCGCGCCGAGGATGGCTTCGCTCGAGCCCTGCACGTCGGACTTGATGACCAGCGGCAACAGGCGCTTCTCGCCGCTGTCGCGGGTCTTGAGCAATTGGTCGAGCGTCTGGCGCGACGAGGCGGCCTGGCGGCCTTCGCGGCGCTTGCGGGCGCGGTATTCGGTGACCTCGCGGGCGCGCGCTTCGTTCTCGACGACGACCATTTCGTCGCCGGCTTCCGGCGCGCCGGAGAGGCCGAGCACTTCGACCGGCATCGCCGGACCCGCGCTCGGGATGGTTTCGCCGCGGTCGTTCTGGAGCAGGCGCACGCGGCCCCATTCGGAGCCGGCCACCACGATATCGCCGACCTTGAGCGTGCCGCGCTCGACCAGAACGGTCGCGACGGGGCCGCGGCCGCGGTCGAGCTTGGCCTCGATCACCGCGCCTTCGGCGCTGCGGTCGGGATTGGCCTTGAGGTCGAGCAGTTCGGCCTGCAGCAGGATGGCTTCTTCGAGCTTGTCGAGATTGGTGCCCTTGGTGGCGGAGACGTCGATGGCGAGGGTCTGGCCGCCGAGCTCTTCGACCTGGATCTCGTGCTGCAGCAATTCGGTCTTCACGCGCATCGGATCGGCATTGCCCTTGTCGATCTTGTTGACGGCGATGATCATCGGAACGCCCGCCGCCTTGGCGTGCGCGATGGCTTCGACGGTCTGCGGCATGACGCCGTCATCGGCGGCGACGACGAGAATGACAAGGTCGGTGACCTTGGCGCCGCGGCCGCGCATGGCGGTGAACGCGGCGTGACCGGGCGTGTCGAGGAAGGTGATCTTCTGGCCGCCCTTGAGGGTGACCTGGTAGGCGCCGATGTGCTGGGTGATGCCGCCGGCTTCGCCGGAGACGACGTCGGTCTTGCGCAGGGCGTCGAGCAGCGACGTCTTGCCGTGGTCGACATGGCCCATGACGGTGACGACCGGCGGGCGCGCGACCAGATGGCCGGCCTCGTCGTCGTCGCCCTTGAGGCCTTCGAGCACGTCGGATTCGGCGACGCGCTTCACGGTGTGGCCGTATTCGGCGGCGACCAGTTCGGCGGTGTCGGCGTCGATCACGTCGTTGGCGGTCGCCATATGCCCGTTCTTCATCAGCACCTTGATGATGTCGACGGCGCGCCGCGCCATGCGGTTGGCGAGCTCGGAGACCGTGATGGTCTCGGGGATGATGACTTCGCGCGGACCGGCGGGACCGGCGGGGGCGGCCTGCGCGCCCTTGTTGACGCGCTGCAGATGGCGGCGATAGGCGGCGACCGAGCGCGTGCGCTCGTCATCGCCCGACAGGGCGCGCGTCACGGTCAGCTTGCCGCGGCGGCGATTGTCGTCGCTGACTTTCTTGACGGCGGCCGGCTTGGCGGGGACCTTGGCGCCCTTCTTGGTGACGGCTTCTTCTTCTTCCTCGTTGACCGGACGGCGCGCGCGCGCGGCGGCGGCCGC